>OBZF01000012.1_pt1 | contig 210226 bp, 198 predicted proteins | sample 1495521 | NCBI WGS metagenome assembly OBZF01 (sample SAMEA2580234, study PRJEB22360) | human gut metagenome | biome: human gut; feature: human-associated habitat; material: faeces | place: Denmark | collected 2008/2010 | reverse complement strand
CGGTGTGGAGTGGGGGAAAAGCCCGAGATGGTATCAGAGGCTTACCTATCACTATAGGAAGAAAACAAAAGGCGGGGAAACGTGTCCGCAGCAGGAGTAGAGGATCAGAGTGGAGAAGCGGGAATCTTCTGTATCAGCAAGTCGGAATTACTGGAAAATGCCAAAGATTATATCCAGGGAAATCGGATTATTTTTGGAAGTATCAGTATTGTGCTGCTGATGGCAGGAGTGACGAATTACTTAAATATCGTGGTTACAGGAATCTTTTCCAGAAAAAAGGAGCTGGAGATCATGGAAAGTGTGGGGATGACGAAACGACAGAAGCGTATGCTTTTCATGATGGAAGGCGGATACTATTTTTGTGCGGTGACAGTTCTGCTTGTGACAATTGGAAGTGTCATGTTACAATGGATCAAAACGTATATGGAAACAAAACTTTCGTATTTTGTATTTCAATATCCGTGGATCTGGCTGGTTGTCGGCCTGTGTTGTCTGGCAGGAATCAGTTTTGCGGTTCCCGCAGGATTGTATATGCTTGAAAAAAGTGACTGTGAACAATAACAAAAAGGGAAGGAGAATTTACATGTTTGAGAGAATTGATTACAGAGTGATCAGAATAGACGGAGAGTATGCGTATCTGCAAAAACTGGAAGATGAAAATGCAGAAGAAAAGTGTGTGGCAATGGCACTGCTCCCTCCGGAGATTCAGGAGGGCTGCCATATTGCATATGAGATGATGGAATATCGGATGATAAAATGATAAATCTTGCAAGATTACTTTGACAGAATACCTGTCTGGTATTATGATAAACATCAGAAAGACCAGAAAGGAGTGCACAGGACCAGTCTGGGGCGGCTGTGCAAAAAATGTGATGAAAGTAATAAAAAATAAGACAATCTATACGGGGAATGGAGTAATTGAGGATGGATTTGTAAGATATGAAAAGACGATCGCCGAGGTAGGCTCCATGCAGAATTTTGTGTCAAGAGAAGAGGATGAGATTGTAGAAGTGGAAGGAATGTATCTGATTCCGGGATTCATTGATGTACACAGCCATGGAGGATATGGTCTGGACAGCATGGATGCATCGGCAGATGAGATTGACTGGATGGTCAGACAGATGGCTGCAAAAGAAGGAATTACTTCTTATTTCTGCACGACGATGACGCAGACTTCAGAGAATATTGAAAGTGCCATGAAGAATATCAAAGCAGCGGCAGAGAAGAACCCGATCATTCAGGGAATCCATCTGGAAGGACCGTTTATTTCCGTGAATTACAAGGGTGCACAGGATGCATCTTATATCCAGAAGCCGGATGCAGCAGTCTTAAAACACTGGAATGAACTGAGCGGAAACCGGATTAAAATCGTGACTTATGCTCCGGAAGAAGCGGATACAGAATTTGAGGATTGGTGTCTTGCCAATGGAATCGTGCCAAGTGCGGGGCATTCTAACGCGACTTATGATCAGCTTTGTGGCTGTCGTGCATGTCATGTGACACATCTTTATAATGCGCAGAGAGGGCTCAACCACAGAGAACCGGGTGTGACAGGATATGGACTTTTGACAGATGGTGTGAAAGCTGAGATGATCTGTGACGGAATCCATATTAAACCAAAGATGGTATACATGGCATACAAAGTAAAAGGCAGTGACGGAATCGAATTGATTACAGATTCTATGCGTGCAAAAGGAATGCCGGAAGGAAAGAGTGAGTTGGGCGGTCAGACCGTTTATGTCAAAGACGGCACAGCGAGACTGGAAGACGGCACGATTGCAGGAAGTGTTCTTACGTATATTGATGCGTTCCGAAATATCATGAAATTTACGGATGCTTCTTTAAAAGAGGCAGTGCAGATGAGTTCCGGAAACCAGGCAAAAGAATTCGGACTGACACAAAAAGGTGAGATCACAGTCGGAAAAGATGCAGATTTCGTGATTTTAGAAAATTCTCAGGATGGAAATTATGAGTTGAAGAAAACCATCAGTATGGGAGAGATTATAGAAGCATAAAAAAGAGGAGGAACCGTTTGAGACGGTCCTCCATTTTTATAACTGGAAGATTCTTGTCGCAATATTGAAATAGATCAAAATGGAACAGGTATCGACCAGTGTTGTGATCAGCGGGGATGCCATAATGGCCGGATCCATATGCAGTTTTTTTGCAAACAATGGAAGCAGACAGCCGATCAGTTTCGAGATGATGACAGTAGCTACAAGAGAAAGTCCAATTACCAGCGCAAGTCCGGCATTTCGATACATGATCAGAATACGAAGTCCATTGGCGAGTGCAAGTACTACACCTACGATCAGGGAAACACGGAATTCTTTAAACATGACCCGGAACAGATCAGAAAAACGAATCTCGCCGAGTGCAATTCCGCGGATGATCAATGTAGAACTCTGAGAACCGCAGTTTCCGCCGGTATCCATCAACATGGGAATAAAGGATACAAGGAGCGGGATTGCGGCAAATGCATTTTTATATTTGGTAATGATACTTCCGGTGATGGTAGAGGAAAACATCAGGATCAAAAGCCAGGCGATCCGATGTTTGGCATGCGCAGCAACAGAAGTATCAAAATAAGTCGTTTCACTCGGGCTCATGGCAGCCATTTTGGTAATGTCTTCAGTCGCTTCATCTACCATAACATCCATGGCATCATCGAATGTGACGATACCAACCATTCGTTCATCCTGATCCAGAACAGGAATGGCAAGAAAATCGTATTTAGTGAACAGTTGTGCGACTTCTTCTTTATCAGTGTGCGTTGTGACGGAGATGATCTCTGTCTGCATCAGATCCCGGATCAGAATGTCATCAGCTGTCGTCATCAGGTCTTTTGCACTGACGATTCCAAGCAGTCTGCGCTGATCGGTGACATAGCAGGTATAGATCGTCTCCTTGTGGATTCCGGTCTCTTTGATATGTGCCATGGTCTGGGCAACGGTCATTGTCTCCCGGATATCGACGTATTCAGTCGTCATAATACTTCCTGCACTGTCATCCGGATAATTGAGAAGCTGATTGATCAGATTCCGGTCAGATTGATTGACAGTGTCCAGAATACGATTGACAAGATTAGCTGGAAGTTCCTCCAGCAGATCCACTGTATCATCCATGTAAAGGTCATCGAGCAGTTCTTTTAACTCCTTTTCGGAAAACATCTCTACCAGATAAGTCTGCATGGAATTATTCATATTGGCAAATACTTCTGCGGCTTTATCCTTTGGAATGAGACGAAAAGCAAGTGCAAGTTCTTTGTCTTCCAGATCGGAAAGAAGTGAGGCTATATCCACTTCGTTCATCACATCCAGAATGCTTCTGACAGCTTTGAACTGGCGCTGCGCAAGGAGTTTTACAAAAATTTCTTTGTTCATAGTTCATTACTCTCCTTTTTCTATTTAATTTTCTGAAAAATCCCGAAGGATGACTGGCTCCAGCGTCCATAACCTCACCACCTTTTGTCGTGTATTAAAAATATCTGCAAAAGAAAAAGCGTCATTGTTGTAGCAATGACGGTGTGTGCAGCAAATTTTCGCTTTTATTCTATCTCAAAAAAAGACAGGATGTCAAGAATATTGTTACTGTGAACAGGAACAGAACATTTGCGAACAGTAACGGAAACAGGGGTTATTGATTTACAGTTTCACCTTGTTATGCTAAAATGAAACAACAGGAATCAGCAAAGGAGCAGAAAAATGGATGCATATACAAGTTTTGCGGCAGTGTATGATACCTTTATGGATAATATTCCATATGAAGAATGGAAAAGCTATCTGGAGGAATTGTTAAAAGAGTATGGCGTGCAGGACGGTCTGGTGCTTGATCTGGGATGTGGAACAGGAACCATGACGGAACTTCTTGCAGCAGATGGCTACGATATGATCGGAGTGGACAATTCCGAGGAAATGCTGGAGATCGCCAGAGAAAAGCAGATCAAGTCAGGACATGAGATTTTATATCTTCTTCAGGATATGCGGGAGTTTGAACTGTATGGTACTGTGGGTGCGGTATTTAGTATCTGTGATTCTCTGAATTACATTACAGAGCCGGAAGAATTGAAGCAGGTATTTCGCTGGGTGAATAATTATCTGGATCCGGGCGGAATTTTTATTTTTGATTTTAATACAGAATACAAGTACCGGGAGGTTCTGGGGGATCAGACCATTGCAGAATCCAGAGAGGACTGCAGTTTTATCTGGGATAATTATTATTATGAGGAAGAGCGGATCAATGAATACGAACTGAATCTGTTCATCAGAGAAGATGCGGAAAGTGAGACAGAGGGTGATCTCTATCGCAGATTCCGGGAGACACATTTCCAGAGAGCATATACGTTAGAAGAGATCACAAGGATTGTGGAAGAATCCGGACTGCAGTTTGTGACTGCATACGAAGCGTTTACAAAAGAACCGCCTTCTAAGAACAGTGAACGAATCTATGTGATCGCCAGAGAGCAGGGAAAGGTACCTGTGAAAAAAGCAGAATAGAATCATTATAATAGAAGAAACAGGAGAGATAAGATGAAAGATTATATTGTAAGAGCAACAGCAGCGAATGCGCAGATCCGTGCGTTTGCGGCATCAACAACAGAGCTTGTGGAAGAGGCAAGAACAAGGCATAATACAAGTCCGGTTGCGACAGCAGCACTTGGACGACTTCTTACAGCAGGTGCGATGATGGGAAGTATGATGAAGAATCCGACGGATGTTTTGACGCTGCAGGTGCAGTGCGGAGGTCCGATCGGAGGGATGACAGTGACAGCAGACAGTAAGGGGGAAGTGAAAGGATATGTACACAACCCGGATGTGATGCTTCCGCCGAAGAACGGAAAACTGGATGTAGGCGGTGCGCTTGGACCAGGATTTTTAAATGTGATCAAGGATATGGGACTCAAAGAACCATATTCCGGACAGACGATTTTGCAGACAGGAGAGATCGCAGAAGATCTGACCTATTATTTTGCAACCTCTGAGCAGGTGCCGTCTTCTGTGGGTCTGGGTGTGCTGATGGAAAAGGACAATACCGTGCGATGCGCAGGTGGATTTATCGTACAGGTGATGCCGTTTATTGAGGAGGAAGTGCTCAGCAAGCTGGAAGAAAACATCAAGAATATTCAGTCTGTGACAGCAATGCTCGACAATGGCCATACACCGGAAGAAATGCTGAACCACGTTCTGGAGGGATTGGATGTAGAGATCACAGATACACTTCCTGCAAAATTTGACTGCAACTGTTCTAAAGAACGGATTGAAAAAGCAATCATCAGTGTCGGGAAAAAAGAGATTCAGGAGATGATCGACGATGGAAAGGATATCGAAGTAAAATGTCATTTCTGTAATACCGCCTATACATTTTCTGTAGACGAGCTGAAGGAACTTTTGAAAAAAAGCAGATAGAAGTGATGTGTCCAAATAGGGAAAGTGAGGCAGTAGAATGAAACAGGGATTTATCAAAGTGGCAGCTGCCACACCGGATATCCGGGTGGCGGACGTGCCGTTTAATACAAAACAGATATGCAGTGCCATTGAAGAAGCACAGAACAATCAGGCAAAGATCGTGGTATTTCCAGAATTGTGTGTCACAGGATATACATGCGGGGATCTGTTTACACAGGATGTACTTTTGCAGGCAGCAAAACAGGCACTGCTTGAAATCACAGAGTTTACAAGAGAGAAGGACATGCTTGTGTTTGTGGGCGTGCCGCTTGTGGTGGATGCAAAGCTCTACAATGTGGCAGCAGCTCTTTGCAGGGGAGAAATCCTGGGACTGACGACAAAGACATTTCTTCCGAACTATGGTGAGTTCTATGAGATGCGTCAGTTTACGGCAGGACCGGATGTGCCGGGAGAAATCCTGTTTAACGGTAAAAAAGTGCCGTTTGGTCCGGGGCTTTTGTTTCAGGCATCCTCTATGGAAGAGCTGATCGTATCGGCGGAAATCTGTGAGGATGTGTGGTCGCCGATTCCGCCGAGCATCCGTGCGGCAATGGAAGGTGCAACCGTGATCGTTAACTGTTCGGCAAGTGATGAGACGATCGGGAAAGACAGCTACAGACGGGATCTTATCAAAGGACAGTCAGCGAGACTGATCGCGGGATATATTTATGCAAATGCAGGCGAAGGGGAATCCACGACGGATCTTGTATTTGGAGGACACAATCTGATCGCAGAAAACGGCAGTATCCTGGCAGAGTCAAAGCGATTTGAAAATCAGATCATTTATACAGAACTGGATATCAAAAGGATTGTCGGTGAGCGTCGGAAAAACACGACATTTACGATGGAAAAAGAGAAAGTGCTGCCAAGAATCTCATTTCCTCTGGATGTGTGCGAGACAAAACTGACAAGAGAGTTTCCGAAAAAGCCGTTCGTGCCGCAGGATGAAAAAGAACGTGCTCTGCGATGCGAAGAGATTTTGACAATCCAGGCAATGGGGCTCAAAAAACGTCTGCTCCATACCCACGCAAACACGGCGGTAGTTGGTATTTCGGGGGGATTGGATTCCACATTGGCATTGATTGTGACAGCAAAAGCGTTTGACATGATCGGAAAAGATAAAAAAGAGATTCTTGCGATCACCATGCCTTGCTTTGGAACAACGGACAGAACGTATCGGAATGCCTGCAAAATGGCAGAACAGCTCGGAGCGACGCTGCGGGAAGTGAAAATTGCAGATTCCGTAAGTCTTCATTTTCAGGATATCGGACATGATCCGAAAGACCACAGTGTAACGTATGAGAATGCGCAGGCGAGAGAGCGTACGCAGGTATTGATGGATATTGCAAATGCGACAAACGGAATGGTCATCGGAACCGGAGATATGTCAGAACTGGCGCTTGGATGGGCAACCTACAATGGAGATCATATGTCGATGTACGGAGTGAATGCTTCTGTACCGAAGACGCTGGTGCGTCATCTTGTCAAATATGCGGCAGACGTGACTGCGGATCCAAAATTGCAGGAAGTCCTTTATGATGTACTGGATACGCCGGTCAGCCCTGAACTGCTTCCTCCAAAAGACGGGGATATCGCACAAAAGACTGAGGATCTGGTGGGACCATATGAGCTGCATGATTTTTATCTGTATTTCATGCTGCGGTTCGGATATGAGCCGGGTAAGATCTATCGGCTTGCAGTGCAGACATTTGAAGGGGTATATGAGAAAGAAACAATTTTAAAATGGCTGACAACATTCTGCAGACGATTTTTCAACCAACAGTTTAAGCGCTCCTGTCTGCCGGACGGACCGAAGATCGGGACAGTGGCACTCTCACCAAGAGGAGACTGGAGAATGCCAAGCGATGCGTGTGCCCAAGTGTGGATGCGTGATCTGGAGAAAATTTCCTTATAAGCATTGAAAAGAGAGGTGTTTAGAAGTATGAAACTGATCAAGACCGAGGATGCAGTGGGCTGTATGCTTTGCCATGATATTACGCAGATCATCCCGGGGGTAGTAAAAGATGCGGTTTTTAGAAAAGGACATGTAGTGACAAGGGAGGATATTCCGGTTCTCCTTTCCGTTGGAAAAGAGCATCTGTATGTGTGGGAAAAACAAGAAGGGATGCTTCATGAAGATGAGGCGGCAGAGATCCTGCGCAGCGTGTGCCAGAATGCACAGATGGATGCGTCAAAGCCAAAAGAAGGAAAAATCGAGCTGACGGCACAGTGTGACGGGGTTCTGAAAGTGGACAAGGAGAAACTGTGTAGGATCAATGCCATGGGACAGATGTGTATTTCTTCCCGACACGGAAATTTTCCGGTGAAAAATGGCGATAAGATCGCAGGAATGCGTGTGATCCCTCTGGTGATCGAAGAAGAAAAAATGAAACAGGTAAAGGAGATAGCAGGAGAGACTCCTGTTTTTGCGCTCCTTCCGTTTCAGAAGAAAAAAGCAGCGATCGTGACAACCGGAAGTGAAGTATATCACGGAAGGATTCAGGATAAATTTACTCCGGTGGTCCGGCAGAAGCTGGAAGAATATGGAGTAGAAGTGCTTGGAAATACAATCTGCAATGATGAACCGGATATGGTGACAGAGGCAGTCAATGACTGGATCAAAAAAGGTGCGCAGATGGTTGTGTGTACCGGAGGAATGAGTGTCGATCCGGATGATAAGACACCGCTGGCAATCCGCAATGCTTCCGATGAAGTGATCACATATGGCGCCCCGGTTTTGCCTGGTGCGATGTTTATGCTGGCCTATAAAGGTGAGATTCCGATCATGGGCCTGCCGGGCTGCGTGATGTATGCAAGGCGTACAATCTTCGATCTGGTACTGCCAAGACTGGTGGCAGGAGAACGGCTGCAGGATCAGGATTTTTACAGACTCGGAGAAGGAGGACTGTGTCTGTCCTGCGAGGTGTGTACGTTTCCAAATTGCGGGTTCGGGAAAGGGTAATGAAAAAGGAGTGTGAAAGGATGAGTGAATTTTATAATTCTCTCGCAGAAAAAATGCAGAGTGGTTCCTGTGTTGTTATGACAGTATTAGAGGGAGAATCGGCAGGAAAGAAATTACTTGTGACAGAGCCGGTGGAGCAATATGAGGGACATGCAGTGTTTTGTGAGCGTGCAGGTTCTCAGCCCAGGCTGGTGATCTGCGGAGGCGGTCATGTGTCCATACCCATGATCTGTATGGGGAAAATGCTGGGATTTCAGGTGACAGTTCTTGAGGACCGTCCCAAATTTGCGGACAATGCAAGAGTGGCAGGCGCGGATGTGGTGATCTGCGATTCTTTTGAGCATGGACTTGAACGCATATCAGGAGGAGACGATACATATTTTATTATTGTGACAAGAGGACACCGGTATGATGAAGTGTGTCTGGGGGCAATCGTAGAGAAGCCAAATGCTTATATTGGAATGATGGGCAGCCGCCGCAGAGTGGCGATCGTCAAAGAAGAGCTTTTTGAGCAGGGACATAAACGTGAGAAGCTGGATGAGGTGTACACACCGATTGGTCTGAAGATCAGCGCTGAGACACCGGAAGAAATTGCGGTGTCTGTTATGGCAGAAATCATTCAGGTGAAACATGAAAAAGCAGAAGGATGCGGATATTCCAAAGAATTGTTGGAGGCGCTGTGTGATGAGGACTGTAAAAAGCAGAAAAAAGTACTTGCAACGATCATTTCCAGAAAAGGATCTGCACCGAGAGGCGTGGGAACAAAAATGCTGATCCTGGAGGATGGAACACTGATCGACACGATCGGAGGCGGATGCGCGGAAAGTGATGTGATCACAAAAGCACTGCTGATGATGCGGGAAGAAAAAGTGCGGTTTCAGATTTGTATGGTGGATATGACAAGGGAAGCTGCAGAAGAGGAAGGGATGGTCTGCGGTGGACGGATTGAAGTAATGCTGGAACGAGTTTAGTATCCGTTACTGTTCACAGTAACTTCGTATACCGGATTCATTTTTCATGGAAGAGCTGTTGACATTCAAAATAGGGAATGTTAATATAAATTTAACATAGTGAAAGCAATAATTGTGCAAATTGCATAAAATGGTGCTTATATAGGTTCATAATTGGTTGGACGTATCTACCAGCTGCCGCAAACAGCTGACTATAAGCAGAGTGGGATGGGAAAGTCCCGGTCTGTAGTCGGGCGGAAAGAGTAGGAGGTCAGTCAATGAATGAACCTGTTTTTATATTAAAAGGGAATGTTGTATACAGCAAAAATAAAGATGAACTAAGGATCTTAAAGGATCACTATCTGATCAGCGAAAGCGGTCTGGTCAAGGGGGTTTTTGAGAAAGTGCCTCCAGAATATGCACAGGTATCGGTATCTGATTATGGGGAGTGTCTGATTATTCCGGGACTGACAGATCTGCATGTGCATGCTCCGCAGTATACATTCCGGGCAATGGGAATGGATATGGAGCTTTTGGAATGGCTGGAGACGAATACGTTTCCGGAGGAGGCAAAATATCAGGATCTGGAGTATGCCCGGCGTGCATATCGTATCTTTACTGACAATCTAAAGAGAAGTGTAACGACAAGAGCATGTATTTTTGGAACGATCCACAGAGACGCCACACTGCTTTTAATGGATCAGCTGGAACAAAGCGGACTGGTGACGTATGTGGGAAAAGTGAATATGGATCGCAACTGTCCGGATTATCTTAGAGAGGAATCGGCAGAAGAATCAGGGATTCAGACAGTGGAATGGATCAAGGATGTATTGCATAAAAAATATCAGAATACCATGCCGATTCTGACGCCAAGGTTTACACCGAGCTGCAGTGATGAACTGATGGAGAATTTAAAGAAAATTCAGATGTATTACCAGATTCCGGTACAGTCACACTTATCAGAAAATCCGGGAGAGATTGCCTGGGTGAAGGAGCTTTGCCCGTGGTCGGAGTTTTACGGGGATGCTTATGACAGATTTGGATTGTTTGGGGCAGACTGCAAAACCGTAATGGCGCACTGTGTGTATTCCGGAAAAGAAGAGCGGCAGCGAATGAAAGAAAACGGAGTATTTATCGCCCATTGTCCGGAATCCAATATGAACTTGTCATCGGGGGTGGCGCCGGTTCGGACATTCCTGGAGGAAGGAATGCATGTGGGAATTGGAAGTGATGTGGCAGGGGGCTCCACAGAAAATCTGTTCAAAGCAATGGCGCTTGCAATTCAGGCTTCCAAGCTGCGCTGGAGGATGCAGGATGACAGTTTAAAACCACTGACATTGGAGGAAGTATTTTACATTGCCACAAAAGGCGGCGGTGAATTTTTTGGAAATGTGGGAAGCTTTGAACCGGGATTTGAACTGGATGCAGTTGTCCTGGATGACACAAGAATTGTGCATTCGCAAAATCTGGATGTGAGAGCACGTCTGGAGAGAATGATTTATCTGGCAGATGAGAGAGAAGTACGTGCGAAATACGTGCGAGGCAGAGAAATCTGTCTGCAATAAAAATTGGGAATGTCAAAATAAATTGCGGAGGTGACGTATCATGGAGGAAAGAGAACATGTGGTCGGCAAGAGTGTAACGAGAGTGGATGCTTTGGAAAAAGTGACCGGACGGGCAAAATATACGGAGGATCTGTGTGATAAAAGCGCTTATATTGCGCGGGTACTGCATGCGGATATCGCTCATGGAATCGTAAGATCAGTGGATACCAGTGAGGCGCAAAAACTTCCCGGGGTTGTAAAGATCGTGACTTGCTTTGATGTGCCGAAATATTATTTCCCGACCGCGGGACATCCGTGGTCTACGGATCCTGCACATCAGGATGTCAAAGACCGCCTGCTTTTAACGGAGCATGTGCGGTTTTACGGGGATGATGTGGCAGCAGTTGTTGCGGAGAATGAAGTGGCAGCAGCTCAGGCGCTGCGGCTGATCAAGGTGGAGTATGATCCCCTTCCGTTTGTGCTGGATGTACAAAAGGCAATGGAAGAGGACGCTCCGCAGCTTCATGAAAACTATCCGGGAAATGTATTGAAACACACTTCGATCCACAAAGGGGATTTTGAAAAAGCAAAAGAAGAGCCGGGGCTGATCAAAGTGGAGGGCTGGTATCAGACACCGACCGTGCAGCATTGTCATATCGAGAATTTTATCTGTTATGCGTATATGGAACAGGGCAGGTACGTGATCGTCTCTTCTACGCAGATTCCTCATATCTGCAGGCGGGTTGTCGGGCAGGCGCTTGGAATCCCATGGGGAAATGTGCGAGTGATCAAGCCATACATAGGAGGCGGTTTTGGAAACAAGCAGGACATTCTATATGAACCATTGTGTGCATATCTGTCACAGACAGTCGGCGGGCGGCTTGTAAAGCTGGATGTGTCACGGGAAGAAACGTTTGTATGTAACCGGGTACGCCATGCTATCAGGACACATCTGATCTCTTATGTGCGTCCAAATGGTGAGATCGCTGCAAGAAAAGCGGAGTGCTTTTCCGATCAGGGGGCGTATGCATCTCATGGACACAGCATTGGAGCAAAGGCTCTTGGATCTTTCCCGCAGCTGTATCCGTGTGAGAACTTTGAGGGAGATGTGTACACGGTATTTACCAACAAACCGGTATCCGGAGCTATGCGCGGCTATGGAATTCCGCAGGCGATGTTTGCGATGGAAAGCCATACGGATGACATTGCGGTGAAACTTGGGATTCCACCGTATGAATATCGCTGGAAATATCTGATGCCAAAAGGATATACGGATGGATTTTCAAAAAATGTCAATTATTATGATACCTTCAGAGAATGCATGGAAAAAGGCAGTGTCAGTGTAGATTATGAGCGAAAACGTAGAGAATATGCACAACAAACCGGGGATATCCGCAAAGGAATCGGAATGGCGGCATTCTGGTACAATACCGGTGTCTGGCCGATTTCTCTGGAGACATCCTCCTGCCGTATGGTCATGAATCAGGACGGTTCGATTCAGGTGCAGGTAGGGGAGACGGAGATTGGACAGGGCGCAGATACTGCATTTGCGCAGATGGCGGCAGAGACACTGGGGATTCCGTTTGATATGGTTCATGTGATGACCATGCAGGATACGGATATCACACCGTTTGGTCTTGGAGCCTATGCGTCCAGGCAGACCTATATGGCTGGATTTTCCATTCGGCAGACAGCAGAGCTGTTAAAAAGTCATGTTTTGGATACGGCAGTGGAGATGACGCGGCAGATGAAAGAAAATCTGGATATTATAGATGGAAACATTGTGCGTGCGACAGACGGCAGTGTTCTGATGTCATTGGGTGAGCTGGCAACAGAAAAACTCTACAGCCTGACTAACTGCGGACATCTCACGGCAGAGAGTACCTATCAGATCAAAAATAATGCCTACTCTTTCGGCTGTACCTTTGCGGAAGTAGAGGTAGATATTCCGGGATGCCGGGCCACACTGACGAATATCGTCAATGTACATGACTGCGGAAGGCTGATCAATCCGGCGCTGGCGGAAGCGCAGGTGCATGGAGGCATGAGTATGGGAATTGGATTCGGACTTTCCGAAGAGCTGAAATTTGATGAGAAAACGGGAAAACCTTTGAACAATAATCTTCTGGACTATAAGATGGCGACATTTGAAGATCATCCCGATCTGCACGGGGAGTTTGTGGAAAATTATGAGCCCACCAGTGCTTACGGAACGAAAGCTCTCGGCGAACCGCCGGTATGTTCGGTTGCGCCGGCGATCCGCAATGCGATTTTAAACGCAACCGGATCCGGGCTCAATGAGCTTCCGCTGAATCCGCACAGGCTGTTTGCAAAATTCCGGGAAGACGGATTGATTTAATGGGGAAAGGTCGTGAACGAATATGTATGATATCAAAGCGCTCTATGAAGCAGAAAATGTACAGGATGCCATCCGCCTTCTGACAGAGCATCCGCAGGCACAGATTATTGCAGGGGGAAGTGATGTGCTGGTCCAGATCCGTGAGGGGAAGCGGGCAGGAGCAGAACTTGTCAGTATTTATGGGCTGGATGAATTAAGAGGAGTGAGTCTGGAAGAAGATGAGACGCTCAGAATCGGATCACTCACCAGTTTTTCCCATATCACAAAAAATGAACTCATCCAGAAATATATTCCCGTCCTTGGGGAAGCGGTGGATATGGTGGGAGGTCCTCAGATCCGCAATATCGGGACTATCGGAGGAAACACATGTAATGGTGTGACTTCCGCAGATTCGGCATCTACGCTGTTTGCGTTGGATGCGATCATAGAACTGACAGGCCCGGAAGGCATCAGAAGACTTCCCATCCGAGAGTTTTATATCAAAGCCGGAAAAGTGGATATAAGACAGGGAGAGCTTCAGACCGGGATTTTGATTCCAAAACAATCATATCAGGGATACCGGGGACATTATATTAAATATGCCATGAGAAACGCCATGGATATCGCAACCCTCGGATGTTCTGCCAATGTAAAGCTTTCAGAAGATAAGACGGTGATAGAGGATGTCAGGATTGCGTATGGTGTGGCGGGACCGATCCCGATGCGTGCAGTCCATGCAGAAGAGGCAGGACGAGGAAAAGAAGTATCTGCACGGATACTGGAGGAGATTGCAGAGCAGGTGCTTTTTGATATCCATCCAAGAGACAGTTGGAGAGCCAGCAAGGCATTTCGGGAGCATATCGCAAGAGTTTTATGTCAGCGCGCTTTAAAAGAGGCGATTGTCAGGACAGGAGGTGTCATCCATGAGTGAGAAGCAGTATAAATTGGTAAAATGCACCATCAACGGAGAATACAGGGAGACCATGGTGGATGTCCGCGCATCACTGACGGATATGCTGAGAAATGATTATCGGCTGACCAGTGTAAAAAAAGGCTGTGAAGTCGGAGAATGCGGAGCCTGTAATGTGATCATTGACGGCGAGTGTTTTAACTCCTGTATTTATCTGGCAGTATGGGCAGACGGGAAAAATATCCGGACACTGGAGAGCCTTCTGGGACCGAATGGAGAGTTGTCAGATATCCAGCAGGCGTTTATTGATGAGACTGCGGTACAATGCGGATTCTGCACACCGGGAGTGATCATGAGTGCAGTGGAGATTTTAGAGTCAGGCAAAGAATATACAAGAGAAGAATTACGGAAACTTTTATCCGGACACCTGTGCCGCTGTACCGGATATGAAAACATTTTGAATGCGGTACAAAAGACCATGTACAAACGACTGGGAAAAACTGAAAATTAGGATTTAGGTGCTGTCGCATAAGTTCTTTTTGGAAATCTGGACACAATATCTGTAAAAAGAAAGGACAGATTATGAAAAAGAATATGGCTGGATTGATTCTGGTACTATTTGCGATAGCACTTTTTATGACCGGATGTGAGAAAAAAGCGCAGGAAAAAGAAGAAGCGCAGGAGGCGTCTGCCAGACAGCTGGTGATCCAGAAACAGACGCAGACAGAAATCGCAGAAAAAAAGATCGAAGAAAAAAGACGAGAGCTGCCCAAGCAGGCACAGATCGAAATGGAAGTGATCCTGCAGAAGCCGGAACTACCGACCGGGTGTGAAAGTGTTGCGCTGACCATGGTTTTGAAACAGAAAGGATATCCAATCGAAAAAACCACGATTGCAGAAGAATATCTGATCTACAATCGGGACAACTATGCATCCGGGTATGTGGGAGATCCCTCTACGTATGGAGGAGTGGGCATCTATCCGCCAGGACTTGTAAATACGGCAAACCGCTTTTTGAAACAGCGATATCAGCAGCATACAGCGTATGATGTCAGCAAGCTGAGTCTGGAGGAGCTGTTTCCGTATGTGGCAGCTGGAAATCCGGTGCTTTTGTGGCTGACATCAGATCTGGAAGATCCCTATTTTTCGAGCCAGAGTGTAGAGTATGGAGGGGATTCATATCGATGGTACTGGAATGAACACTGTGTGGTGCTTGGTGGATACAATCTGGAAAAGCAAAGCGTGACGTTGTTTGATCCCCTGAAGGGGAAAGTAGAGGAATCTCTTGAGCGGGTAGAGGAAATTTATGATCAGACAGGGAAATATGCAATGACGGTATACTAAAAAACATCTGTGGAGAACAAAAAATAAAGTTCTTCACAGATGTTTTTTTATGGTCTGCTGTGTGATTCAATATGATTTTTGATCGCTTCAAAACTTTCTTTGCTGATGATGTGTTCCATGCGGCAGGCATCTTCTGCGGCAATAGCTTCATCTACCCCAAGTTGTGTCAGCCATGCAGTCAGAAGCTTGTGACGCTCATAAATCATATCGGCAATGGCTTTTCCTGATTCGGTAAGATAGATAAATCCTTCCTTCGTAACCGTGATATGTTCTTTCTCACGAAGATTCTTCATGGCAACACTGACGCTGGATTTTTTGAATCCCAGTTCTTCAGCGATATCAACAGAGCGTACAACCGGACGTTTCTGACTTAAGATCAGAATCGTTTCCAGATAATTTTCTGCAGATTCGTTTGTCTTCAATGTATGCACCTCGTTTCTCGTTAAATTGTCTTTAGTATATCATATTTTAGAAGAGACGGCAAACACTATAATGTTATTGACAACTTATGAATGTTAGAATATACTAACTAATGAGAAAAAATAGTCAGTAACAGATTCAAAAGGAAAGGGGAGCGGACTGTGAATGATGTGAAAATGCAAAGAGAGATGATTTTGCAGAGATTGAAAGAGCAGGGATGCAGGATTACAAAGCAAAGATTGGCGCTCATTGACATCATTTTAGAAAATGAGTGCTCCAGCTGTAAAGAAATTTATTATAAAGCTGTCAGAATGGATGAGAAGATTGGGATTGCCACGGTATACAGAATAATAAATATGCTGGAAGAAATCGGAGCGATCAGCAGAAGAAACATGTATAAAGTAGAATGTCCCGGAGCTTGTCCGAAAGAAGATGCCTGCGTTGTTGTGTTGGATGATGAAAGCGTGTGCCGGATTTCTCCCCAGAAATGGAAAGCTATCGTAGAAGAGGGGCTGCAGGCATGCGGATATCTTCATGACCGGAAAGTGGTATCTATTTCTTTTAATCCGGAACAGTGCATGAAGGGCATGATCTGAGAGAAAACATAAAAAAGAGATTGACAAATGAAAGGGATAAGAGTAAACTGAATATTGTTAGAAATGCCTAACGTATAATAGTTTTAAAATATAAAAGTTAGTAGTGATTGGAAAGGAGAGATTATGATGCCTTTGACGATGGCAGCAGCAAACGAAATCAATTATATTAAGAAAGTCGGAGGAAACAGTGAAGTGAAACGTCACCTGGAAACTCTTGGATTTGTAGCCGGAGGAGAAGTGCGGGTGATTTCTCAGTTAAATGGAAATCTGATCGTAAGCATCAAAGATTCCAGAGTCGCGATCAGCAAAGAGATGGCAAACAAGATCATGGTCTAAAGGAGGAAGAGGGAAAATGAAGACATTGCGAAATATTGCCGTGGGTGAGACTGCAAAAGTGAAACGACTTCATGGCGAGGGGGCCTTAAAACGCCGTATCATGGATATGGGAATTACAAAAGGCAGCCAGGTTTATGTACGCAAGGTGGCTCCACTTGGTGATCCGGTCGAGATCACGATCCGCGGATATGAATTGTCTTTGCGAAAAGACGATGCGGACTGTATTGAGATGGAGTAAAGAAAGGAAAGGGAGAGAGTGATGGCGATTAAAATTGCTTTGGCAGGAAATCCAAACTGCGGAAAAACGACGATGTTCAATGCTCTGACAGGTGCCAATCAGTATGTTGGAAACTGGCCGGGAGTTACGGTGGAAAAGAAAGAAGGAAAATGTAAGGAAAATAAGGATGTAATTGTAACAGACCTTCCGGGAATTTACTCTTTGTCTCCATATACACTGGAGGAAGTGGTAAGCCGTGACTATTTATTAAAAGAAAAGCCGGAAGCGATCATCAATCTGGTGGATGCCACAAACATTGAACGAAATCTGTATCTGACAACACAGCTTTTAGAGCTTGGAATTCCGGTTGTAATTGCGCTGAATATGGCGGATCTGCTGGAAAAGAATAAAATCAGCATCGATACAAAAGCGTTGGAAAAAGAACTGGGATGTAAAGTAGTCAAAACTTCAGCCTTAAAGGGAACCGGAATTCGCGAAGTAGTGAAAGAGGCTGTCACAGCAGCGAAAAAAGAAAGCATTGTTTCAGGAGAAATAAAGTTTTCAAAGGATACCGAAGCGGCTGTTTCCGAGATGGAAGGACAGTTGCCGTCATCCGTTTTAGAAGAACAGAAAAGATGGTATGCGATCAAGCTGCTGGAGCGCGATGCGAAAGTACTGGAGCAGTTAAAACTGACTGCATCTGTACAGAATCAAGTAGAAAAAATCGCTGCCAAACTGGAAGAAAGGCTGGATGATGACACAGAATCTATTATTACAAATGAGCGTTATGAGGCAATCACATATGTAGTAGAAAAATGTGTAAAGAAGCCAAAAGAAAAACTCTCGACTTCAGATAAAATCGACCAGATTGTGACAAACAGGATACTGGGACTTCCAATCTTTCTTGGCGTGATGTATGTTGTATATGCGATTGCAGTAATGACCATTGGAACTTATGTGACGGACTGGACCAATGATGTACTGGTAGTAGCGATTCAGGACGCGGCGGCATCCGGACTGCAGGCGATCGGTACAGCAGCATTTCTGGAAGATCTGATCGTAAACGGAATTATCGGTGGACTGGGTGCAGTACTTGGATTCCTTCCGCAGATGGCGATTTTGTTTGTATTGCTCTCTATTCTGGAAGACTGTGGATATATGGTCAGAGTTGCCTTTGTCATGGACCGTATTTTCCGTAAATTCGGACTTTCAGGAAAGAGTTTTATTCCACTTTTGATTTCATCCGGATGTGGAATTCCTGGAATTATGGCATCCAAGACGATTGAGAATGACAATGACAGACGACTGACGATCATGACATCTACATTTGTACCTTGTGGTGCAAAGCTTCCGGTTATCGCTTTGATGGCTGGTGTGATCGGTTCAGAGGCGACAGGATTTCCGGCAGGATCCCTGACATTTATCATGTACGTGATTGGTGTTGCGACAGTGCTGGTTTCCGCAATTATTCTGAAAAAGACAAAACCGTTCCACGGAGATGCGGCACCGTTTGTAATGGAGCTTCCGGCATACCACCTTCCACAGGCGAAGACAGTACTGCTCCATACATGGGAAAGACTCAAAGGATTTATCAGAAAAGCCGGAACGATCCTGCTGCTAGCTTGTATCGTAATGTGGTTCCTTGGAGGATATGGATTTATAGATGGAAGCTTTGGGGCAGTAGAGGATTCTGCAGACAGTATTCTGGCATCCATCGGAAGTGTGATCGCAGTGATCTTTACACCGCTTGGATTTGGAAGATGGCAGCCGGTGGCAGCTTCTCTTTCCGGATTCTCAGCAAAAGAAGCAATCGTAACGACAATGGGAGTTCTGGCAAATGTAGCCGGAGATACAGAAGACCCGGCAGTTGTAGCACACGGTGTCGCAACATGGTTCCCGTCAGCGGCAGCCGGATTCAGTTTCCTACTCTTTAACCTTTTGGATTCACCGTGTCTGGCAGCGATCGCTACCATGGCAAAGGAACTCAATGACAGAAAATGGTTCTGGTTTGCAATCCTGTTCCAGAATGTATTTGCATACGTAGTAACATTTATGGTATATCAGATCAGTGGTGTTGCGACAGGTGCGCTTACATTTGGAGCATCTACAGTAGTTGCAATCCTGCTGCTGGCAGTTGTCTTATATCTGTTATTCAGAAAAGATCCATATAAAGGAAAAGCAGTGAGTGTAAAACGTTCTGTGGCAGAAGCCTAAAGGAGAAAAAATGGGCGGAATAAAATCGGTAGTATCTATGGGATACGCGGTATTGTTTGTAATACTTCTTTATTTAGTTGGCATTGGAATCTCGAGTCTGATACAATATATAAAAAAGAAATTTAGAAGGTGATAATCGTGAATGCAGCAACATGTATTATTTTGATCGTTTTAATTGTAATTGTTTCGTTTTCAATCCGTGCGACGATTCGTGATCGGAAAAAAGGCGGATGTGCAGGGTGCTCCGGATGCGGCGGAAGCTGCAGCGGATGTCATAGTGAAGTGGAACAGACAAAGAAATCCGAGTAAATAAGAGCAGAATGAAAAGTGTGGTATCAGCAGAGTGTAAAATCTTGAAAAAATGCACTGTGGTACCACACTTTTTTGATAGAAAAATTGATAAAATTTATCGATAATCGGATTTTTGATTGACGAATGAAAATCAGGGTTCTAGAATGAGTGTAATGTAACCAGAAAGTACAAGTGATCGATGGATTGTAGAAAGAAGGGAAACAGATGAAACAACACCGATTTTGGGCGTGGGCAACAGTATGCTGCGCAGTAATGGTATTTTATACCGGTTACAAACATAAGTAAGATAGAAAAAGAGAATCAGTTTACAGGAGGAAGAAAAGATGTTAGATGTATTTAAAATGAAAAAATTAGGGATTTTTGCAGGTGGTGTTTTATTCGGGACAGCAGGAGTGAAGCTGTTGTCAAGCAAAGATGCAAAAAAAGTGTATACAAATTGTACAGCTGCAGTGCTTCGTGCAAAAGATTCTGTTATGAAGACAGCATCCACTGTACAGGAAAATGCAGAAGATATTCTGGCGGAAGCAAAACAGATCAATGAAGAGAGAGCAGCAAAAGAAGCAGCTCTGGAGCAGGAAGCAGAAGAAGTAACAGAAGAGACAGTGGCAGACAACACAGATTTTGCAGAAGAGGCATAAGATAAAAAGAGGGATTTGATTGAAGTTTATAATTAAGCATGAAATACTGGGAAGAATACGGGTGCATATGGTGCAGCCGAAAATGACGTTTGAAGAGGCGGATATTCTGCTGTATTATCTCGTAAACCTGGAAAATGTGACAAAAGCAAAAGTATATGAAAGAACACAGGATGCGGTGATCTATTATGAAAAGGACCGGCGGGAAATCATCAAGGCACTGCAGAAGTTTGGGTATGATCGGGTGACAGTGCCGGAGGGGCTGACTGAGCATTCCGGAAGGCAGATGAACGCAGAATATCAGGAAAAACTGCTCATGAAAGTCGTGATGCGTTTTGGTGGGAAGCTTCTGATACCGGCACCGGTACGGGCGGTCTGGACAGGTGTCCGTTCTCTGAAATATCTGCAGCAGGGGATCGCGAGTCTGAAAAAAGGCAGACTGGAAGTGGCGGCTCTGGATGCCACTGCGATCGGTGTTTCCATCCTGCGCAGAGATATGAATACCGCAAGTTCGATCATGTTCCTGCTCGGCATCGGAGAATTGCTGGAGGAATGGACACATAAAAAATCTGTCGGAGATCTGGCACGCGACATGTCCCTGAATGTGGGGAAAGTCTGGCTTTTAAGAGAGGAACAGGAGATTCTTGTTCCCGCAAAACAGATTGAACCGGAAGATCTTGTAGTAGTCCGCATGGGAAATGTGATTCCATTTGATGGAGTCGTATCCCGTGGTGAGGCAATGGTCAATCAGGCCTCTATGACAGGAGAAGCAGTTCCGGTGAAAAAGACAGCGGAAAGCTATGTATATGCAGGAACTGTTGTAGAAGAAGGAGAACTGATCATCTGCGTGAAAGCGGTGAGCAAAGCAACCCGTTTTGAAAAAATCGTGACCATGATCGAAGAGTCTGAAAAATTGAAATCAAATCTGGAAAGTCATGCAGAACATCTGGCAGATCAACTGGTTCCGTATACACTGGCAGGAACGATTCTGACCTGGCTGCTGACAAGAGATGTGACCAAGGCACTGGCAGTACTGATGGTAGATTTTTCGTGTGCACTCAAGCTGGCGATTCCAATTTCGGTACTGTCTGCGATCCGGGAGGCGGGCGCACATAATATTACCGTAAAAGGCGGAAAATATATGGAAGCTGCTGCAAATGCCACAACGATCGTGTTCGATAAGACGGGGACACTCACAGAGGCGCGACCGACGGTACGAAAGGTGGTTTCTTTCTGTGAGCAGAGTGAGGATGAGCTGCTGAGAATGGCGGCCTGTCTGGAGGAACATTTTCCACATTCCATGGCAAAGGCTGTTGTGGAAGCCGCCAGAAAAAGAGGGCTGGAGCATGAAGAGATGCACAGCAAGGTCAATTATATTGTTGCACATGGAATTTCCTCCACGATCGAAGGAAAACGCGTGGTGATCGGAAGTCATCATTTTGTATTCGAAGATGAAAAATGCTCGGTCAGAGAACCGTGGATCCGACAGTTTGAAACACTTCCGGAAGAATGTTCTCTGCTCTATCTTGCCATTGAGCATGAGCTTGCTGCAGTTGTATGTATTGAAGATCCGCTGCGCAAAGAAGCGGCAGATGTAGTGCGTGCTTTGAAGGCAACAGGGCTTGAGAAAGTCGTGATGATGACAGGAGACAGTGAAAAAACAGCTGCTTCTGTGGCGAGAAGAGTTGGTGTGGATGCATATTATTCAGAAGTGCTGCCTGAGGATAAGGCAAAATTTGTGGAACAGGAGCGCGCATCCGGCCGTACGGTGATTATGATCGGCGACGGGATCAACGATTCTCCGGCATTGTCGGCAGCAAATGTGGGAATTGCAATTCGTGACGGTGCGCAGATCGCACAGGAAATTGCGGATATCACAATCTCGGCAGAAAACTTGTGGGAAATCGTAATGTTGAGAAGATTAAGCGAGGCGCTGATGCGGCGTATCCAGAAAAATTACAGAAGCATTGTCGGGATCAATGCTACTTTGATACTGCTTGGAGTCACAGGAATCCTGCAGCCTACGACGTCTGCACTGCTTCATAATATGTCTACGCTGACGATCAGCCTGACCAATATGAAAAACTTACTGGATGAAAACTAGTTATTGAGAAAAAATCGATAATAACCCTCTTGATTTTTTGAAATAGTTCCTATAGAATAAAACTAAGGTTAGTTACAACTAACAAACGGGAACACACAGGAAAATTCAGGAGGTGCGTATGAGTATTGTTATTATCGGAGGACATGACCGAATGGTCTGTCAGTATAAAAAAGTATGTCAGAAATATCAGTGTAAAGCAAAAGTGTTCACACAGATGTCAGGAAATCTGTCCAAAAAGATAGGAACTCCGGATCTGGTCGTTTTATTCACAAACACTGTTTCGCACAAAATGGTGCGGTGTGCAGTGGAAGAAGCAGGCCGCTGCAATGCAGAGATCATCCGCTGCCATACAAGCAGCAAAAACGCACTGGAAGATATCCTGGAAACTGCCTGTGCAGCAGTGTAAAAACGATCAGCTTCAAAAGAGCAAGATAGAAGAGAAATATAGAAAAATGTACAAAAAAGAGAGTATACGATACGAAATATGTATGGTATACTCTCTTTTGATATGAAAAAATGAAGGATGAGGGACATGAACATCAGAAAAAACTATAATCATACATTGAATGCCTGTTACCTTGGCTATATTACCCAGGCAATCGTGAACAATTTTGCACCGCTTCTGTTTCTGACATTTCAGAGTACATATGAGATTTCGCTGGATAAGATCGCACTTTTGGTATCCTTTAATTTTGGGGTGCAGTTGATCGTGGATCTGCTGGCCGCAAAATATGTGGACAAGATCGGATACCGCAACAGTGTGGTGGCAGCACATATTTTCGGAGCAGTTGGCCTGGTGGGACTGGCAGTGTTTCCGTCCGTTTTTCCGGATGCGTATGCAGGACTGCTTCTGGCAGTATTTTGTTATGCAATTGGAGGCGGATTGATCGAGGTGCTGATCAGTCCGATTGTAGAATCTTGTCCGACAGAGCGAAAGGCTGCTGCGATGAGTCTTCTGCATTCTTTTTACTGTTGGGGGCATGTAGGCGTGATTCTGATCTCGACTGCATTTTTTGCCATTGCGGGGATTGAGAACTGGAGGATACTGGCTGTGATCTGGGCAATCCTTCCGGCGTTGAATGCAGTATATTTTGGAATGGTACCGATTCAGGCAGAAGAGGAAGACGTTGAGGGAATTCCTGTGCGAGAATTATTTAAAATGAAAATTTTCTGGGTGTTGGTACTGCTGATGATCTGTGCAGGGGCATCTGAACAGGGAATGTCCCAGTGGGCGTCAGCATTTGCAGAATCAGGGCTGCATGTAGAAAAGGCAGTCGGGGACCTGGCGGGACCATGTCTTTTTGCACTGTTGATGGGAAGTTCAAGACTGCTCTATGCGAAGATGAGTGAGCGGATCTCATTGCCAAAAATGATGCTCTCAAGCGGGATTTTGTGCATTGTGAGTTATCTGCTTGCCGCATTGTCTCCAAATCCGGTGCTGGCGCTGCTGGGATGTGGGCTTTGTGGATTTTCTGTGGGCGTATTCTGGCCGGGAACCTTTAGTATGGCTGCAGCATCCTGTCCGAAAGGAGGGACTGCATTGTTTGCACTTCTGGCACTTGCGGGAGATCTTGGGTGTTCTTCCGGTCCGGGAGTGGTAGGCGTTGTATCAGGAGCATTTTCAGAGAATCTGAAGGCAGGACTTTTGGCAGCAATCGTATTTCCGGTTCTGCTGATCATTGGACTGCAATTGTTGAAAGAAGAAGTCGAGAGAGAGGGGAAGTAAGATGAAAAAAGAGATGACAAATGATATGACTGTCGGAAGTCCGGCAAAGCTGATCATTCAGTTTATGATTCCGATGTGTCTGGGAAATGTGTTCCAGCAGTTTTACAATATTGCGGATTCCATCATTGCAGGGCAGTTTTTGGGTGTCAATGCTCTGGCAGCAATCGGAAGTACCGGTTCATTGATGTTTTTTGTGACAGGATGGCTGCAGGGACTGACCAGTGGATTTGCAATTCTGGTATCGCAGTGGTTTGGAGCAAAAGATATGAAACGGATGCGCCATTATGTGGCAATGTCCATTTACCTGACGATTGCGTTTGCTGTGGTGATGACGATCGGATTTGAATTTGCCAATGAGCCGATTTTAAGGCTGATGAATTCTCCGGAAAATCTGATGGCAGATATCAAAGGATATATGGCAGTCATCTATGGCGGGCTGATCGTAACTGCGGCATACAATGCACTTGCGGCAGTGCTGCGGGCTTTGGGCGATTCCAAATCACCATTATACTTTCTGATCATTTCCGCGATTATCAATGTGGTTCTGGATATTGTATTTATCGTGAATTTTGGAATGGGCGTGGAAGGCTGCGGATATGCGACCGTGATCGCACAGGCTGTTTCTGCATTGTTGTGTCTGATTTATATTGTAAAAAAATTTCCGATCCTGCGGCTTTCGGAAGAAGATTTTCGGATTTCCTTTCAGAGCATGGGACGGCTTCTGGCATTGGGAATTCCCATGGGACTGCAGTTTTCTATTACGGCGATCGGAACGATCATTGTGCAGGGAGCGGTCAATATTTACGGAGCGGTATATATGGCAGGATTTTCAGCTGCAGGAAAACTGCAGAATATTATTGTGACAGTATTTACTGCGTTTGGCGCCACAGTTGCCACATATGTGGGTCAGAACCGCGGAGCCGGGAAAATGGATCGTGTACATAAGGGAGTACGATACACGCAGATCATGGTATTTGTCTGGAGTGCGGTCACAATGGTTTTGGTGTACTTCTTTGGAGAAGAGATGACATTGTTGTTTGTGAGCAAAACGGAGACAGAGGTACTTCATGCAGCGGAAGTTTATTTCCGGACGGTGTTCTGGGCATACCCGTTTTTAGGAAGTATTTTTATCTATCGAAATGCGCTGCAGGGAATGGGCTACGGTCTTGTTCCGATGCTTGGTGGTGTGTTTGAACTGGCGGCAAGAGCGCTGATCGTACTTTTGGTGGCAGGAAAGACGAGCTTTTTCGGTGTTTGCCTTGCAGATCCGGCGGCATGGATTTCGGCATTGATTCCATTGATTCCGTATTACATTTATGTGATGAAAAAATATGAAAAGCAGAAACAGCTGGAGGGATAGTGCATAAGAGAGGAGACAACAGGTGGAGAACATTCATCTGTTGTCTCTTTTTTGTCAGTTGTGTTGTGAAATGTGCAAGTTGTGCAAAAAAACTCAAAAATAAAAAGAAATGTGGTAGAGTGTGGATATAGAAAGCCGGTCATAGGGGCAGGTGCGCATATAAGGAGGTGAGAAACGTGATGAACTGGTGGATGGAAAAATGGAATCATTTCGAAAAGAAGCATCCGAAGCTTTCCAAATGGATATATCAGATTGCATTTTTTTTTGTATTCAGCATGGGAGTGACCATAGTCCAGTATTTGTTTTTTACATTTATGCCGGGTATTCTTGGAGAAAAACTGGCCGGAACAGAATTTATGTGGCCACAGGTGCCGATGAAGATTGCAGGAGTGGAATTTACATGGAGCTTATTGGGGTATAATGTCTTGAGAGATGCATCTGGTGCGGTGCTGATCGGTGGAGGACTCGGATACTTTATCAGCTATGAAGTGGGCTCATTTGTTGCACAGTGTATCAATTTTCCGCTGCAGAGAAATGTTACATTTAAAAGCCACGGAAATCCTGTATATCAGGCAATGTGGTATTTTATAGCGTGGATTTTGATTTCGCTGATCTGCAACGGATTCAACAATCTGTGGATGCCGATCGCATCGGCTCTGGTTCCGCCGGCAATATATAATATTCTTGTGACATTTGTCACAGGAGGCGTGTCCATGGTTATATTCTTCTTTGTATTTAAGATTATCTTTCCAGAAGGAGAGACAAAAAAGAAGTAATATAAAATACAGAACGGAAAGAGGAGAAAAGGTTTATGAAAGAAAAGAAAGGCTGGAGTGTCGAACGGATTGCGAAAACCGCAGTTCTGACCGCAGGGATTTTGATCGTGATTGCAATTGTCGCATCTATGATCTTCAAAAATCCGATAGGAGCGAACGTAAGATTAATTACAAGATTAATTTTCGCAGGAACAGTAGTGACTGCTGTTTTTATTCTTGCAATGTGGATTTACAGGGCAAGAAAAAATAAAAGAATGTTGAAAATCTTTTCGGCATTGTTGTGTGTATTATTAGCAGTTGTGATAGTTATCAATTTGGCAGTTATGAATTTTTATGTGATGATCAACCAGTTTTTACATAGAAATACAGCAGATCCAGAAACGGTTGTCAATGAGACACAGGTGGCAAGAGAAGTGACAGAGCAGATTGAAGAAGAGGGGCTTGTATTACTTAGAAATGAGAAAAACGCACTTCCTATGACAGAAACGAAGGCAAATGTATTCGGATTTGCATCTGATGCGATCATCTATGGAGGTTCCGGATCCGGAGCAGCGGATGAAAGCAAAAATGTCAATTTAAAGACTGCACTGGAAAATGTGGGAATCGAAGTAAATGAAGAACTGTCAGATTTCTACAAACAAAAAAATGATGAAGCAAAGGCAAAAAACGGAGTTACAATCGCATTGAGTGATTATAGTGTCAAAGAGCCTTCTGTAGACAACTATGAAAATGGACTTCTGGAACATGCAAAGGACTTTTCTGATACAGCGATTGTTGTGTTTGGCCGTGCTGGCGGTGAAGGTGCTGATATGCCGATGGATATGGCAGCATATGAAGGCGGTACAGAGGGCAGACATTACATGGAGCTGACAGAAAATGAAGAAGCAATGTTTGACATGGTAAAAGAAAACTTTGAAAAAGTAATCGTGTTGATCAACTCTTCTTCTCCGATGGAATTGGGATTCCTTGAAAATGAGAAAGTAGACGCTGCAATGTGGATCGGTGGACCTGGATCCGTTGGGTTACAGGGTGTTGCCAACGCACTTTGCGGAGAGGTAAACCCATCCGGCCGTCTGGTAGATACCTATGCTTATGATGCAACTTCAAGTCCGGCATACATGAATATCGGTGATTTTACTTATACAGGAACAGAACATGAAAATGGCGGAATGCTCGGAGGCGTGGCACCATACAAATTTATGAATTATCAGGAAGGTATTTATGTCGGATACCGTTATTATGAAACTGCCGCACAGGATGGTTATATTAATTATGAAGAAACAGTACAGTATCCATTTGGATATGGTCTGTCATATACGACATTCGAGCAGAAGATGGGTGAACTTTCTGCAGATGGAGATTCTATCAGTGTTGATGTTACTGTTACAAATACAGGAAAAGTTCCTGGAAAAGAGGTTGTTCAATTATACTATACTCCACCATATACAAAGGGCGGGATTGAAAAATCACATGTTGTTCTGGCAGCATTTGACAAAACAGATGTGTTGAAACCGGGCGAAAGCCAGACACTTACACTGTCCTTTATGAAAGAAGATATGGCAAGTTATGATTACAAAGATGCAAAAGCCTATGTTCTGGAAAAAGGGGATTACGCGATCAAATTGATGAAAAACAGTCATGATGTCATTGATCAGCGTACATACAAAGTAAAAGAAACTGTGGTCAATAGAGAAAGTGACCTTGTAGAAGCAACCAACCAGTTTGATGATGTGGCTGGAGATATTACTTATGTAAGCCGCGCGGACTGGGAAGGTACAATGCCAAAAGAAAAGGCAAAGGATCAGGCTCCATCTAAGGAAGTACTCAAAGCATTACAAAATACAAAGGTTGAGACAGATCCGGACGCAGAGGATATTGTATTCAAAAAACACGGACTGACTCTCAAAGATGTAAAAGGATTACCATACAATGATCCAAAATGGGAGCAGTTGTTAGAGCAGTTATCGATCAAAGATATGGAACAGCTGATCGGAATGAGCGGATGGCAGTCAGTTCGGATCGGATCTGTCGGAAAACCGGAGGTATTGGATGTAGACGGACCGGCAGGACTCAACGGACTGATCAACGGAACAAAAGGAAATCAGTATACAAGTGCGGTTGTAGTGGGCTCAACATGGAATACAGAGTTACCGGAAGCATTTGGTGAGGCTTTGGGTGATGAAGCGTATGCGAACAAAGTATCTGGAATTTATGGTCCGGCTATGAACATTCATCGTACACCATTCAGCGGAAGAAACTTTGAATATTATTCAGAGGATGCATTATTGTCCGGTAAGATGGGAGCAGCAATGGTTCGCGGCTGCAACGAGAAAAATGTGTATACCTATATCAAACATTTCGCATTGAATGACCAGGAGACAAATGCGATCGGCGGTGCAAACTGGTGTAATGAACAGGCGATGAGAGAAATCTATCTCAAACCGTTTGAGCTTTCTGTCAAAGAAGGCGAGTCAAAAGCAATTATGACGACATGGAGCCGAATCGGAGCAACATGGGCAGGTGCAAGCAAACCATTGCTTCAGAATGTTTTAAGAGACGAATGGGGATTTGAAGGATTTGTCATCACAGATAATGCGATGATGGGCGATTTTCAGAACGCAGATCAGGCAATTGCAGCAGGAAATGATATGATGCTGAGTTCTACTCAAAAGGAGATCACCATCGATGAGACAGCCGAAGGCCGTCAGCTCATGAGAAAAGCCTGTCACAACATTTTATATGTAGTTGCAAACAGCAATGCGCTGGAACATGCAAGAGTGGGAGTTCCGGGATGGATTTACGGATATGTTGCATTTGATGCCGTGATGCTGGGACTGATTGCACTTGGATTTATGGGCTGTACAAAAAAGAAAAAAGTAAAAGTGAAAAAAGAGAAATGTTAAATATATTGAATCAATTATAGAAGATAAGAGAGCAATACTCTTTCTATATTTGTAAAAAATCCGAGAGGAATCCTTTAATATGTGGATTCTTTTCGGATTTTTTGGGTATTTTTAAGAAAGCAGAAGTTCGTAAGTATACTCAGGGCAGACTTTGTTTTCTCCGCGTTTGACATAGCTGCCTGTGTGAACAACTTTAAATCCCAATTTTTTGACGACACCATTTGAAGCGGCATTGTCCGGATCAATCTTAACCGTGATCCGTTTTCCGTTATGTGCTTTTGCGTAGGCGATCATACCCTGTATCATCTCTGTGGCATAGCCTTTGCGCCAGTGTAATTTGTTGACACAGTAGGCAATATCATATACAGTTTGATCTTCCAGAGGGATAAAACTGCAGGTTCCGATTCGTTCCCCTGTAGTTTTTGATTCTGCGATCAAATAGCAGCAGATGGGATCGTCTCCTAATGCTTCTATTTCTTTTACATATTCCGGATCAATCGTTTCCAGAGCAGGATCGCCGAGATATTCTCCCATTTCGGGATCGTTCCAGATACTGATTGCAAATAAGGCATCATCTTTTGTGAAAGGACGCAAATATAAGCGATTGGTTTCGATTTTTTCAATATTCATAGTGAGTCTCCTTTGCGATGTTTTATTTTATGAAATGGTGTCAGTAATTTCTTTAAGTATACCATAGAGAAAATCGCAGTGTTTTCTTTTTTTAGAAAAAATTTTTATTTTATTTATAGATTCACCAGAAATTCTATGTTAGACTATAGCTATATCGGATGCCAAACACGCTGATATCACAGCAGTCGAAAAATCTTTCAGGCGTATTGCCTTATCTTAAGCATCCAGATTCAAATCAGTATTCTGATTCAAGAGCAGTTTCAAAATAATCAATCAATCAACAAAAGGAGAAGTATGTGTATGTCAGAAACATTAAAACAATTATTTCCGAATATTCGGACCGAAGAAGCAATTATAGGAGAGATCAAGAGTGATGAGAATCTGCTCGCAGAATATGAGAGCTGGACAGAACTACAGCAGAGAGATTTTCTGAAGTTCTGTTCAGGGATGCGGGGAGTCAAGGTGTTGTATGACGGGTTTGGAAAGGAGATATTAAGCCCGATCTATCATCCGGAGCGACTGGAGGAGCTGTTGTCCTGTATCCTGGAGACAGAAGTGAAGATCCGTCAGGTTATACCAAGTGACGGAACGAGAATTGCAGATGAGCAGAGTCTTGTTATTATGGATATTGTGGTAGAGCTCATGGACGGAAGTCTGGCGAATGTAGAGATTCAGCATATCGGATATCTTTTTCCGGGAGAACGGTGTGCGTGCTATTCCGCCGATCTGCTTCTTCGGCAGTATAAGAGTGTCAAAAGTAGAAAAAAGAGAAATTTTACATATCGTGATGTGAAAAATGTATATACAATCGTATTTATCGAAAAAAGTACAAAAGAATTTCAGGAATTTCCGAATACCTGTATCCATCGGGCAAAGCAGCAGTTTGATACCGGACTTTCTGTGAATCTGCTGCAGGAATACGTTTTGGTGCCGCTTGACATTTTCCGGAAAACCACGCACAATAAAATTATCGAAAACAAGCTTGATGCATGGCTTACCTTTTTAAGTAATGATACTCCGGAAAAAGTAAAAGAGCTGGTCGAAAAGTATCCCGAATTTAGAGACATGTATCAGGAAATTTATGACATTTGTGAGAATGTAGAAGAGGTGGTACGTATGTTTTCAAAAGAATTGCAGGAACTGGACCGTAATACGGTGAAGTTTATGATTGAAGAGCAGGAGAGAGAAATTAAGGCGCAGAAGGAGCAGCTAAGGCAGAGTGAAGAAGAGTTGCAGAAGAATCAGGAGCAGCTGAAGAAGAATGAAGAAGAGTTGCAGAGGAGTCAGGAGCAGCTGAAGCAGAGTGAAGAAGAGTTGCAGAGGAGTCAGGAGCAGCTGAAACACAGTGAAGAAGAGTTACAGAAGAATCAGGAGCAGTTAGCACAAAAGGATGCACAGATTGCCAGACTTCTGGCTCAGATTGAAGAGAAAGATACGTAGTTGTTGGTCCATTTATGATGATAGAACAACCAGTTGTGCAGAAATCTCCCCGTTTCTACGGATTTGTGATAGAGTAGTCTTCAGAAAAATGAAGAGATAAAGAAGTGAAAGGTGAGAGATATGAAACACGCAGAAATCATTGCGAAAATGACAGTTGAAGAGAAAGCAGCGATATTGAGTGGAGCGTCCGAGTGGGAGTCAAGAGAGATCAAACGACTTGGAATTCCGGCGGCGTTTTTTTCAGATGGTCCTCATGGAGTGAGGAAACAGGAAGGAGAAGGAGACCATCTCGGATTGAATGCATCTGTTCCGGCTACCTGTTTTCCGACGGCAGCTACGATTGCGAACAGTTGGGACGAATCGTTGGGTGAAGAGATTGGAAAGGCTCTTGGAGAAGAAGCATCAGCATTAGGCGTAGATGTACTTTTGGGACCGGGACTGAACATTAAGCGCAGCCCTCTGTGTGGAAGGAATTTTGAATATTTTTCTGAAGATCCTTATCTGGCGGGAAAGATGGCTGCATCTTATGTAAGAGGAATCCAGAGTCAGGGAATCTATGCATGTCCGAAGCATTTTGCGGTTAACAGCCAGGAGCTTCGCAGGATGGCAATGAATTCGGTATTGGATGAACGGACACTGAGGGAGATTTATCTGACTGGGTTTGAAATTGCGATTAAAGAAGGAAAAGCAAAATCCATCATGACCAGTTATAACGAGGTCAATGGAGTCTATGCAAATGAAAATGAGCATTTGTTAAAAGAAATTTTAAGAGAAGAGTGGGGATTTGACGGACTTGTAGTCACTGACTGGGGGGCTTCGAACGACCATGTAAAAGGAGTTGCCTGTCGATCTAATCTTGAGATGCCGGCGCCGGGACTGGATGCGGCACGAGAAGTTCTGGCAGCGTTAGAAGAGGGAAGCCTTTCCATGGAAGAACTGGATCAGTGTACGGACGATCTTCTGGATGCAGTACTGACACTGGCAAAGAACAGAGAAAAGCGTGTGCGTGAATTTGACAGAGAAGCTCACCATACGCTTGCGAAAAAAGCTGCAAGAGAGAGTATTGTGATGCTCAAGAATGAAGAAAAACCGTTCCAGCTGCTTCCTCTCAAAGAAAATACAAGAGTGGCACTGATCGGAGACTTTGCATCTGTTCCTCGTTACCAGGGGGCAGGTTCTTCTCTGGTGAATCCAACGAAAGTAGAAACAATGGAGCAGATGATCAGCAGCTATCCGATTCAGTGTATCGGTACAGCGAAAGGATATCAGAGAACAGGAGAAGCAGATGAAGTACTGAAAAAGGAAGCAGTGAATCTTGCAAAGATGGCAGATGTGGTTATTTACTGCTTCGGTCTGGATGAATTGAGCGAATCAGAAGGTCTGGATCGTACGCATATGCGGATTCCGCAGAATCAGGTGGAGCTTCTGGAAGCAATGGCAAAAGTAAACTCCAATATTGTAGGTGTATTAAGTGCGGGATCTGCAGTTGAGATGCCGTGGCATTCCTGCTGTAAGGCATTGCTGCACGGATACCTTGGCGGACAGGCTTCTGCAGGAGCCATGCTGGATGTGCTGACCGGAAAAGCCAATCCGTCCGGAAGACTCAGTGAGACATATCCGGTTCGCTATGAAGATACTCCGGCATTTAAATATTTTCCAAGTACAGAGCGTAATTCGGAATATCGGGAGAGTCTGTTTGTTGGATATCGTTACTATGATACAAGTAAAGTGAGAGTGCAGTATCCGTTTGGATATGGTCTGTCGTATACATCGTTTGAATACTCAGACTTGAGAGTAACGGCGGATGGAGTTGAATTTGTACTGACCAATACCGGAAAGATGGATGGTGCGGAAGTAGCTCAGATGTACGTATGTGCACCGAAAGGAAAGATCTTCCGTCCGGATAAAGAATTAAAAGGATTCGCAAAAGTATTCCTGAAAGCAGGAGAAAGCAGAAAAGTACAGATTTTGTTTGATGATAAGACATTCCGTTACTGGAATGTAGAGACAGACAGCTGGGAAAAGGAAGCAGGAAGATATGAAATCTGTATTGGCGCATGTGCATTGGATATCCGATTGAGAGAGACACTGGAAATAGAAGGAACAACTGACACAATGCCATATGACGCTGAAAAGATGCCGTCATATTTTTCGGGAATTATCAGAGATGTACCGGATGCAGAATTTGAAGCACTTCTGAAGCAACCGATCCCGGATGGAAAGTGGAGCGGTGAACTGGGAATGAATGACGCGATCTGCCAGATGTATTATGCAAAGAGCAGACTGGCAAGAATGATCTACAAGATTCTCACAAACCTGAAAAAGAAAAGTGAGGATAAGGGAAAACCGGATCTGAATATCCTGTTTATTTATAATATGCCGTTCCGAGGGATTGCAAAGATGACGCATGGGGCGGTCAGCATGAAAATGGCAGAGGGTATGGCGGAAGTGGTCAACGGACATTTCATGAAAGGTATGAAAAAAGTACTCGGCGGTTTCTTTGAGAACCGAAAAGCAAATAAAGAATATGAGAAAAAGCTGGGAACCGGAAAATAAGGAACTTGCGAATAAGCAAAAGGAGAAAGCCAAATCAGGACTTTCTCCTTTTGTGTTTAAGATTCTACAGGAATCAGCACCTGCAGGGTAAACCAGTTGTCTTCTGCGTGAAGTGTCATAGAGCCGCCATATTTGCGGGCTGCCTGCTGAATGCTTTTCAGTCCGTATCCGTGATAACCTGCGTTTTGCTTTGTTGTAGTCGGAAGTTGATCCGGTTTTAAAGAAAGCGAAGTTTCCGTATAGTTTTCACATTGAATCATCAATAATTGATTTTTCTGATACATAGACAGTGTGATCAGACGCTTTTCAGGGTCATCAAACTGGGAAACACATTCAATTGCATTGTCCAGTGCATTTCCAAAGATAGAGCAAATATCTTTGACATGCATAAAAGAAATCAGTTTTCCGTCAGCCATGCAGGTGAATGTAATATGCTTCTGCATACAGTAAGTGCTTTTGGTAGTCAGAACGACGTCCAGTACGCTGTTTCCTGTATTTGTGAGCGCTTCCTGTGTGTGGATCGCCTCCTCCATTTCCAGAAGATACTGTTCTTTTTTCTTGGGATCCTGTTCAGAACGGATCGCGATCATATAATGTTTCAGATCATGAAATTCTCTTCGTAAAAGTTCAATATTATCGATGGAAAGCCGATACTGGTCATACTGGCGCTGGAGAACAATATTCATGGCCTGATTTTCACTTCTCATACGAAGTTCTTCCCGTTTTTCCTGCATGGAAAAAAGCATGACAAGTCCCCCGAAATCTACCAGTGTCCGCACATACAAGATGGAACTTGTGGCACTGGAAAACGGCGTATTTGGCATGACGAAGCTGATGTTGCTGATGGCAAATGCTCCAAGTGCAATGAGAATTGCGCTTAGGAGTTCTTTTCCATTGACCAGCAGGCGCTCGTCAGTCGGAAAATGTCCTCTTTCCAGAAAGTAATATCCGATATAAATGCCTGTGTATAAGAGCAGCATGGTCAAAGTCGAGAATAACCGACTGTTTTTGGCGTAATTCAACGCCCACCAGACATAAAGCTGCCAGTGAAAGGACGCGGTAAATTCTGCCAGAACCAGTGCCTGTGCGCAGCAGAATCCGGCATCCAGCCAGGTAGTATCGCAGAGCAGATGCAGAAGGAGGCACATCAGAAATGCGGCTCCGATCATGCAGGGAATCCAAAAATAAATAGGAAGAGTTCCTGCAAATTCCTGATAAGCGATAAATACGAGCAAGCTTCCGGCAAGGGAAACCGGCAGTTTCCACCCGGTTACCTTTCGCCGTAAGAGAAGGACGTACAGGATGCAGGCACCCCATTCAGCAAGGGCGGTATAAATCCGGGGAGTGTCCATCAGTGCGTCTAAATTCATCGGTGTACACCTCCTATATAATCAGTCAAAGCTTCCAGAAACACTTTCTTTTTTGCACGGCTGACAGGAAGTGTCGTGGAATCAGATAACAGGACATTGTTTTGTACAATACCGGTCACATGCATCAGGTGGATAAGATATGCGTTATGGCATTTGGAAAATCCTTTGTCTTTTAAAAGCGCTTCCACCTTTTTCATTGGACCGGCAGTGAGAAAATCCCCTTTTTCGGTATGGAACAGAATGTTGTGGCGCTGGCTTTCGATGTAATAAATCTGACTGATATCCAGGCGCATCTGTCCGCCTTCCACTTCGATCGTCATATAATCTTTTTGCTGTTTTTGCTTCACCTTTTTGACAGCTTTTCCGAGAATCTGAGAAAATGCAAGATAGGCGACCGGTTTTACAACATATCCCAGGGCGTCTACCAGATATCCCTGAACTGCGAACTGGATCGTAGAGGTAATAAAGATAAAAGATACATCTTCATCCAGTTCCCGGATTTTTTCAGCAGTCTTCATGCCGTCCAGATGTTTCATCTGGATATCGAGAAGAATGATATCGTAGTCTGCTTTATATTCACTTACAATGTCCAGACCATCGTGAAAGACGGAAATCTGGAAGGAAAGGGAATGTTCGGTTTCATATTGTTTCAGATACCCGGTGAGTACCTGTACATAAGAATCTTCATCTTCAACAATTGCAATTCGGATCATAGTCTCTCCTTTTTGTTTTTTATCATTTATTGGAACCAGTACTATTTTATCGGAATCCGGCAAAAAAAGCAATTCTTGTTACGATTGCGCATGGATAGGCGGGGATTGGTGTGAACAGGAAAGAAAGCAGGTTGAAATTCCTAAAAAAGCCAAGTATAATAAAAATACTGAAAAACAAAGAAGAGAGGTTTTTGAGTGAAGGAGGTAAGTATGGCCGAACAATATCATGGTATGGCAATTGGAATATTTGAACTGGACAGTGAGTGCGCATGTTTTGTGGCACTGGATGCGGCGGCAAAGGCAGCAGCAGTACAGATTCAGGGAGTGGAGAGAAACCGTCTGGGAGCAGGTGCCTGTGTAAAGATGCGGGGAAGTATTTCGGATGTGAAAGCTGCGATGGAAGTGGCGATCCGGACGGCAGAGCCAATCGCAAAGGTTGTTTCACACACGGTGATCGCATCCCCGTCAGAGGAGACAGAAACGGCGATTGCAATGACGATTACAAAATAAGGAGAGATTAATATGACATACGGAGCATTTGGACTGGTAGAAGTCCTTGGGGAGGCAAATGCGGTTCTGGTACTGGATCGGATGTTAAAGACTGCAGAAGTTTTTTATGAAACACAGGATACAAAGTGCGGCGGACATGCCCTGATTTTTGTAAGCGGAAGCGTATCAGCTGTTACAGCGGCAGTGGAGAGTGTAAAGTTGGCACCACCGTGTAAAGTATTTCAGACGGCGGTGATCTCCAATCCATCCCAGGAGATGGTTCAGATTGTAGAAGGTTTCAAAGCCAGAAATAAAAAGTAAAAGAGCGTATGAAAAAGGACAGCAGCCGTATGGGAAGCTGTCCTTTTTCGATTTTATGCTGCTTTGGTAAGGTCGGACAACGGACGGAAGGTATATCCCATTTCCTCCCATTTTGAGAGGAGCTCCTCCATAATTTCTCCGTTGGTCTTTGATGTATTGTGAAGCAGTACAACCGCTCCGGGATGAACGCGGGAAAGCAGTTTGTCAAAGGCTTCTTCATGAGTAGGCTGATCATCCTGCTGCCAGTCTACATAGGCAAGGCTCCAGAAAAATGTCTGGTATCCCAGCTGTTGTGCCATTTTCAGATTTTCAGTACTGTAGATACCTTGTGGGGGACGGTAATATTTGATCATGTCAGTGCCGGTGATTTCTTTATAGAGAGATTCTACGCCGGAAAGTTCTTTTTGAAAATTTTCGACAGAGGAAATCTTAGACATATCCGGATGACTGAGCGTATGATTGGCCACTGTATGCCCTTCTTCTGTCATGCGGCGGATCAAATCCGGATTATCCCGGACAAAGTTTCCCACAACAAAGAAAGCAGCAGGAGCCTGATGTTTTTTCAGCGCATCTAAAATAGCTGGCGTAGCGCCGTTTTCATACCCGCAGTCAAAGGTCAAATATAAAATTTTTTCATCCGTATCCTGCGCGTAGTAAGCATCATATTGCTTCAGCTCTTCAATCGAAGCGTTGGCAGTGGGGAGTGTTCCTTCCTCTGGAAAACTAAGGCCCCAGTTTTCAGAGGATGAGAGGACCGGGCCGGATACCGGATGAATGCCAAGGGAAAGTTCGGCTTTTCCGGCGAGAGAACCGAGTAAAAAGGCAAGTGTAAGAAATAAAAGACGACGAAAACAGACAAACAGGATTTTTTTGTCATGCGTGCTAATGTTCATAGAAAAGCTCCGGAACGTTGTTTTTGCTACTATATTCGAGAAAACAGGGAAATATGCTTACAGTAGACTTTTGGAGAAAAGAGTGATACAGTTAATGCAGAAAATGAATGGAAAATCAGAGGTGACATATGAAAAAAGCGGCATTATTTTTTGATATTGACGGAACGATATTAAGTGAAAAAACAAAAGAGATTCCAAAGAGCGCGATCGAGGCACTTTTGGCGGCGCAGAAAAAAGGACATCTTTTATTTATCAATACAGGGAGAACTATGTGCTCGATTCCGGCACAGTTAAAGCAGTTCATGTTTGACGGATATTTGTGCGGATGCGGAACATATCTGACGTATCATGATGAGGTATTGTTCACAAGAAATATTGACAAAAAACGGGGAAGAGAAATTTTAAATAAAATGGCGGAATGCAATCTGGACGGGATTGCAGAAGGAACGGAAGATATTTATATTCCAGAGAGGATTACCAGGTTTGAACGTCTGGAGACATCCAGAAGATATTTTCAGTCCAATGGTCTTGGATTGGAATGTTATCTCGAAAAAGATGATTTCATTTATGACAAGGTGTTCATTTATGCAGATGAGAAAAGCAATCTTCAGGAATTTTTTACGTTTATCGAGGAAGATATGGAAGCAATTGACCGCGGAGGCAATACCTATGAAATTGTGCAGAAAGGCTACAGTAAAGGGACTGCCTGCGATGTAATCCTGAAAAAATTCGGGATGGAACTGGATCGGGCATATGTATTTGGAGACAGTATGAATGATCTTTCCATGTTTCAGTATGCGAAGCATACGATTGCCATGGGAAATCATGCAAAAGGACTGGATCCTTTTACAGAGTATGTAACAGCAGAAGTAGAGAAAGATGGGATTGCTCAGGCAATCCGTCATTACGGTTTAGATTAAAAAGGAGCGGCTTATGAAATTATTTGTATACAGTTACAGGACATTTGATGAGGATGTGTATTTCCGGGAATTTTCAAAGGAATATGGGGTAGAACTGGGAATCTGTCATCAGGGACCATCTATGGAAAATGCACATCTGGCAGAAGGATATGACTATATCAGTATTCTTACCAGCAAAATTAACGCAGCACTGGTAAGACGATTCCGGGAACTGGGAGTCAAAATGATCTCTACCCGGACGATCGGTTATGACCATATCGATCTGGATGCAGCGAGAGCGTGTGGGATGAAGGTCAGCAATGTGACATACTCACCGGAATGTGTGGCAGATTATACGATGCTTTTAATCCTGATGTCCATTCGAAAAATGAAACGGATTCTGCAGCGGGCAGAGCTCAACGACTTTTCACTGCCGGGAATCCAGGGAGGAGAACTGCATAATTTTACAGTGGGCGTCATCGGAACCGGCAAAATCGGGCAGGCTGTCATCCGGGATCTGAGTGGATTTGGCTGTAAGATCTATGCGTATGATGTCTATCGTTCAGAGAGTGTAAAAGAATATGCAGACTATGTGGAAAACGTGCAGGAAATTTATCAGAAGTGTGATCTGATCACACTGCATATGCCATTATTTGAGTCCAATTTCCATATGATCGATGAAAAGGCAATGGCGCAGATGAAAGATGGTGTAGTTCTGATCAACACGGCAAGAGGCGGTCTGATCGATACCAAAGCGCTGATCAAAGGTCTGGAAACAGGAAAAGTCGGTGCAGCAGGTCTGGATGTGATCGAGGATGAATTTGGATTGTATTATAAGGATCTGAAATCGAAGTGCTTAAGTAAGCATGATCTGTGTATCCTGAGAAGTTTTCCTAATGTAGTTGTGACACCACATATGGCATTTTATACCGACCAGGCAGTCAGTGATATGGTGAAAAATTCGATTTTGAGCTGTTGTCTGAATGAGCGGGGAGAGGAAAATCCCTGGGAAGTAAAATAATAAAAACGGACCGTGCATGAAAAAAGGTTCGTGTACGGTCCATTTGAGTTTAAGAAAAATAGAGCTCTTTAATCTTCTCCACAGGCATCTCCTGCCCGGTCCACAGCTTGAATGCCTCCGCCCCCTGGTACAGCAGCATATAGAGTCCGTTGAAAGTCGGACATCCGGCTTCTCTGGCAAGGCGCAGCAGTTTTGTCTCTTTCGGATTGTAGATCACATCGGAAACGATCAGGTCTTTATGGAAAAAGGACGGATCGTTGATGATGGAAGCGTCTGTATTCGGAGCCATGCCCACAGAAGTTCCGTTGGTCAGGATATAGCTGTCTGCAATCTCTCTTCGAAGGATGGAATCATCTTCAAAATCAAACAGTTGTACCTTACAATTTGTTCGCTCATTTAATGTCTGAACAATCTGCTCGGCGCGCACATAAAACTGGTCATGGATACTGAATACGGAAATCTCTGACAATCCGTCCAGTGCTGCCTGAACCAGAATGGAGGTGGCAGCTCCGCCTGCGCCGAGAAGTGTCATCTTTTTTCCAATCAGATCGTATCCGGCATCCTTTGCTGCGAGCAGGTATCCGGTACCATCCGTTGTATGTCCAGTCAGAATTCCGTTGTCATTCACGACGGTATTGACAGCCTGAGAGATTTCCGCAGCCGGAGAGAGTCGGTCACAGAGCTCACACATTTTATTTTTATCCGGCATGGTTAGGTTGAAGCCACGTACGTTCATGGCGCGAAGTCCATCCACGGCAGCGGCCAGTTTGTCGGTTCCGACATCGAATGCAAGGTAGACATAATCAAGTCCCAGATGTTCAAAAGAAGCGTTGTGCATCATGGGAGAGATGCTGTGTGCAACAGGGCTTCCGAACAGTCCTGTCAGTCCGGTGTGTCCGGTAATCTGTTTCATAAGTGGGTTCCTCCTGTTTTAAATTTCGTCTGCCTGGTCAAAGAATGTAAGATCGGCAGGGTATACATAACTGTCACCGATCTGGTGAAGGAGCACCAGATTTAAGTGATTGTTCAGATTTTTCTTATCCAGTGAGATGGCGTCCATAAGATCACTCATCGGCAGATGGCAGGTATCCGGAAGACCGTAGGCATTCAAAATCAGCCGGATCTTTTGGGCAGTACCTGGCTGGCACAAGTTTTTTTCTTCGGCGAGCTTACTGATCTGATACATACCGATGCCGACGGCTTCCCCATGGCTTTCCCGCTCATAGTGGAAATACTGTTCGATCGTGTGTGCAAGCGTGTGACCGAAATTTAAAAGCATCCGCTCCCCGGTATCGAACTGATCGTTTTCCACAACCTGACGTTTGATGTCCACACAGCGGAAAATGATTTCAGGAAGAATGTCCTGCAGGTTTTCAAAAGAACCACGTTCTTTTAATGTCTCAAACAGGGCAGCGTCTCTGATACAGCCGTATTTGATGACCTCGCCCATTCCATCCATAATAAAGTGTTCAGGAAGAGTGCGAAGAACCTGAGGATCGATCAGTACCAGTTTTGGGTGATAAAAAGCTCCTACCAGGTTTTTTCCCTGCGGGAGATCTACCGCAACCTTTCCGCCAACGGAAGAATCCACCTGTGCAAGCAGGGAAGTCGGAATCTGCACGAAACGGATCCCTCTTAAATAACTGGATGCGGCAAAACCCGCGAGATCTCCGATCACACCTCCGCCCAGAGCAATCACCAGATCACTGCGGGAAAACTTCTGCTTTAGCAGTGCATTGTAAAGCGCGGGGAGTGTCTCAAAGGCTTTGGTAGGTTCTCCGTGTGGAAGGACCAGCTCGTGTACCTCATAGTCACCGAGGGAAGTTTTCAACTTCTCTCCGTAAAGTGGGAATACATTGTCATCAGAGATGATCATAATCTTTTTTCCGGAAAAGCAGGAGGAAATATAAGAACTTGCCTTGTCCAGAATGTTGTTTTCAATATAAATCGGATAGCTGTTTTTTCCTAAATTTACTGTCAGTTTCAAAAATATCCCTCCCGTATATCAAGTTAAACCTGTTTTCCGACAACCTGGGCGATCTGTCCGATCTGTGCCAGAAGAGCCGCATATTTTTCCGGTTTCAGAGACTGGGCGCCGTCACAGAGTGCGCACTCCGGATCGTTGTGGACTTCGATCATCAGTCCGTCAGCGCCTGCTGCTACAGATGCTTTTGCCATTGGTTCTACCAGCCACCATTTTCCGCCGGCATGGCTTGGGTCGATGATGACCGGAAGGTGTGTTTTCTTCTTCAGAACAGGGATGCTCTGCAGATCCAGTGTGTTTCTGGTATAAGTTTCAAAAGTACGGATTCCGCGTTCGCAGAGGATGACATTCTCGTTTCCGGCTGCCATGATGTACTCTGCGGACATGATCCACTCTTCATAGGTCGCGTTCAGGCCTCGTTTTAAAAGAATTGGACGATCCAGCTGTCCAAGCTGTTTGAGCAGGTCAAAGTTCTGCATATTGCGGGCTCCGATCTGGATCAGGTCGACTTTTTCGTTGAAGACATCCAGGTGATCCGGAGACATCAGTTCTGTTACGATCGGAAGTCCGGTCTCCTCTTTGACTGCACAGAGAATGTCAAGTCCTTCCAGTCCGAGTCCCTGGAAAGAATACGGGCTTGTTCTCGGTTTGAAAGCGCCGCCGCGCAGCATATTGGCTCCGGCAGCTTTGACAGATTTTGCGATTCCAAGAACCTGCTCGTAGGATTCTACAGAACACGGACCTGCAATCAGTGCCAGATTGTCTCCGCCGACTTTGACACCGGATACATCAATAATAGAATCCTCCGGATGAAAGGCGCGGTTGGAAAGCTTATAAGGTTCCTGTACATGCATGACTTTGTCAACGGAAGCGTCTACTTCAAAAAGACGTGCATCCAGGCGGGTCGTATCTCCGATACACCCGATGATAGTCATCTCCTGTCCACGGACAATGTGAGTATCCAGACCGTTTCGTTTGATCTGATGTTCAACTCTGGCAATATCTTTGTCAGAGGTATTTGGCTTTAATACGATAATCATAAATCGATCCTCCAGTTATTTGAATTAATACTGTAAAATTTTAGTTGTTTAAAGTGTGAAACTAAAAATATCATAAAACAATCAGGGTGGATTGTCAATGTTTTCCGGGGAATTTTCGATTTTATTTTGGGAATGGCAGAAAACGTGGTAGAATAAAAACGTGAATGAGAAAAAAAAGAATGAGAGAAGGGACGTTATGAAAACGAATGATGTGTGGAAACGCGCACGTAGAATACCTGTTATGCTGATCACAGAAGGGCTCTGCGTCGGTCTTGTCGGCGGATTTGTCGTGCTGCTTTACCGAGTGGCGCTGACTTTTGCGGGAGACTGGCTTGTAAAGATTCTTTCTTATATGAAAGGAAATCCATTTCGATGTGTGGTGTGGTTTTTGATTTTGGCAGCGCTTGCATGGATTGTGGGAAAACTGGTGAAGTGGGAACCGATGATCTCAGGAAGCGGGATCCCTCAGGTGGAAGGGGAGATAGCAGGGAGGCTTTCCCAAAACTGGAAACGCGTGCTGCCGGCAAAATTTGCAGGAGGCTTTTTGTGTATGCTGGGTGGTCTTTCTCTTGGAAGAGAAGGTCCGTCGATCCAACTTGGAGCCATGGCAGGACAGGGGATATCCAGAGCTTTGGGACGGGGAAAAAGAGAAGAGAAGTTTTTGATGACTTGCGGGGCGAGTGCGGGACTTTCTGCTGCTTTCCATGCACCGCTGGCAGGTATGATGTTTGCGGTAGAAGAGATCCATAAAACATTTTCAATCCCGATTCTTCTTCCGGTCATGACAGCTTCGGTGACAGCTGATTATATTGCTTCCCACATTCTTGGCCTAGATCCGGTATTTCGATTTCAGATCACGAAATATCTGCCGCAAAACTATTACTGGCTTTTGATCCTTTTGGGAATTTTGGTAGGTGTATCCGGTGTGTTTTATAATTGGGGGATGTTAAAGGCCCAGGAATTGTATCGCAAAATTCCGTTTATGAAAGAAACAGGCCGTCTGTTGATCGCCTTTCTGACTGCGGGAGTATTGGGGATTGTGATGCCGTGGGTATTGGGAAGTGGTTCGGGCTTGATTGTCAGCCTGACACAGGGTGAAATGGTATTGGGGATGGTTGTGCTGACGCTGGTTATGAAGTTTTTATTTTCCGCAGTCAGCTTTGGCTCCGGAGCGCCGGGAGGAATTTTCTTTCCGCTTTTGATATTAGGCGCTTTGATCGGAGCAGTATTTGCCATGGCGGGGGTCGAATTTTTTGGCTTGGCTCCGGTGTATGTCAACAATTTTGTACTGCTTGGGATGACCGGATTCTTTACAGCGATTGTAAGAGCACCGCTGACGGGGATTATCCTGTTATTTGAAATGTCCGGAAGTATCAGTCAGATGCTTTCCCTGTCGATCGTGTCGGTAACGGCATATATTGTGGCAACGCTGATGCGCTCAGAGCCGATTTATGACAGTCTTTTGAAGAGAATTCTCAAAGCGGATACTATAGTGCATGACAAATGAAACAACTTATGGTATACTTCATTTTAGAATATGCGTATGTGGCAGAGATGCCGGATACCAAAGAGATTTGAAGGAGCCAGACAGATGAAAAGAGTATTGTTAAAACTGAGCGGCGAAGCACTTGCCGGAGATAAAAAGACAGGATTTGATGAGGCAACCTGCATAGGAGTTGCAAATCAGGTGAAGCAGCTTGTAGATCAGGGAATTCAGGTTGCGATCGTGACAGGCGGCGGAAATTTCTGGAGAGGCCGTACCAGTGAGACGATCGACCGTACAAAAGCAGATCAGATCGGAATGCTTGCAACGGTGATGAACTGTATTTACGTGTCTGACATTTTCCGCCATGTGGGGATGAAGACAGAAGTGTTTACTCCATTTGTATGTGGAGCGTTTACATCGTTGTTTTCCAAGGATGCAGCAGTGGAAGCGCTGGAAGAAGGAAAAGTGATCTTTTTTGCAGGAGGAACCGGACACCCATATTTTTCAACGGATACAGGAGCTGTTCTGCGTGCGATCGAAATCGAGGCAGATGCGATGCTTCTTGCAAAAGCAATTGACGGAATTTATGACAGCGATCCGAAAGTAAATCCGGAGGCGAAAAAATATGATGAGATCTCCATTCAGGAAGTGATCAATCAGAAGCTGGCAGCAGTGGATCTGACAGCATCCATTCTCTGCCTTGAGAATAAGATGCCGATGCTGGTATTTGGACTGAATGAAGAAAACAGTATTGTAGAGACCATGAGCGGTACATTTACCGGAACAAAAGTGACAGTATAAGGAGGACAAAAACATGGATGAAAAATTAAAAGTATATGATGACAAGATGACAAAAACAATCAACAATCTGGGAAGTGAGCTTGCAGCCATCCGCGCAGGACGTGCCAATCCACATGTATTGGATAAGCTGACAGTGGATTACTATGGAGTGCCGACTCCGATCCAGCAGGCAGCGAACATATCCGTACCGGAAGCACGCATGATCCAGATACAGCCATGGGAAAAGAGCATGTTAAAAGAAATCGAAAAAGCAATCCTGATGTCTGATATCGGAATCAATCCTACAAACGATGGAACGGTGGTACGCCTGATGTTCCCGGAACTGACAGAAGAGCGAAGAAAAGAACTGGTAAAAGATGTGAAGAAAAAAGGAGAGGCAGCAAAAGTTGCAATCCGCAATATCCGTCGTGACGGAAACGATGCATTCAAAAAACTGAAAGGAACAGAGATTTCAGAAGACGGGATCAAAGACTTGGAAGATTCACTTCAGAAACTGACAGACAAATACATTGCAGAAGTCGATAAAGCGGTGGAAGCAAAATCCAAAGAAGTACTGACAGTTTAGGATACAGCCTGTGTGACAGGCCAATATTACGAAACAGCAGGAGGGGCAGATGTGAAGAAGCCTCTCTTTTCCATCTTCTGGATGGAAAGACCTGCAAGAAGGAGGAAATACAATGAACGTACCGCAGCATATTGCCATCATCCTGGACGGAAACGGGAGATGGGCAAAAGCCAAGGGAATGCCGAGAAATTACGGGCATGCACAGGGCAGTAAGAATGTAGAGCGGATCTGCGAAGAAGCCTGGAGAATGGGGATTAAATATCTGACCGTGTATGCGTTTTCCACAGAGAATTGGAACCGGCCGGAAAGTGAAGTCAGCGCGCTGATGAAACTGCTGCGCAATTATATGAAGACCTGTCTGAAGACCGCGGCGAAAAATGATATGAAAGTGCGTGTGCTGGGAGACATTGAGGCGCTGGATGAGGATATCCGGACCAGAATTTTGGAACTGGAAGAAGCCACAAAGGATAACGGTGGCTTAAACTTTCAGATCGCGCTGAATTATGGAAGCCGGGATGAGATGATCCGCGCTGTGCGCCGCCTTGCAAGAGACTGCGCAGATGGAAAGGTTGTGCCGGAAACGATCGATGAGACAGTGTTTGAGTCTTATCTGGATACCCATGGGATACCGGATCCCGATCTTTTGATCCGTACCAGTGGGGAACTGCGGCTTTCCAATTATTTATTGTGGCAGCTGGCATATACGGAATTTTATTTTACAGAGATTCCATGGCCGGATTTTACAAAAGAGGAATTAGAAAAGGCAATTGCGCAGTATAATAAAAGAGACAGAAGATACGGCGGTGTGAAGGAGGAAGAAGATGTTTAAGACACGTCTTTTAAGTGGGATTCTCCTGGTGGTGATCGCTCTGATCACAGTGATCACAGGAGGAAATGTACTGTTTGCAACTTTGTTTTTGATCAGTATGATCGGAGTCTATGAGTTGTACAGAGTGTTTGAGATTGAAAATAAAGCAGTTGGGATCTGCGGATTTTTGTTTGCAGCAGGATACTATGGTCTGTTGTATGCCAAACCGCTGCTTCCAGATACAACGGATTGGTTCATGCTGTTATTTATGGCATTTGTGATCTGTCTGATGGCAGTGTTGGTATTTTCTTATCCAAAATATCGGACAGAGCAGATGTTGGCAGCGTTTTTCGGAGTATTTTATGTGGCAGTGATGTTGTCTTATATTTATCAGACAAGAATTCTGCCGGGCGGTGTCTTTCAGGTATGGCTGGTATTTATCTGTGCCTGGGGATGTGATACCTGCGCATATTGTGTGGGGATGCTGATCGGCAAGCATAAAATGGCACCGAAGCTGAGTCCGAAGAAGTCTGTGGAAGGCGGAATCGGCGGAATCGCGGGAGCAGCGCTGATCGCAGTTCTCTATGCACTTGCGATCAACCACTGGGGCAATGCAGGAGTCAGTGTGGCCAGCTTTGCAATAATCGGTGCAGCAGGCGGTGCGATTTCCCAGATCGGAGATCTGGCGGCATCCGCGATCAAGAGAAATCATGACATCAAAGATTACGGAAAGTTGATACCGGGACACGGTGGGATTCTGGACAGATTTGACAGTATTATTTTCACGGCACCGATCATTTTTTATCTTTCCGTGCTTCTCTAAGAAAGAAGGAAAACAGATATGAAAAAAATAGCAATACTTGGTTCGACCGGCTCTATCGGAACCCAGACACTGGAAGTCGTAAGAGAAAATCGGGATATCGAGGTCACGGCGCTGGCGGCCGGAAGTAATATCGGGCTTCTGGAAGCGCAGATCCGTAAGTTTCATCCGGTGCTGGCAGCGGTGTGGGACGAGGCAAAAGCCAAAGAACTCAGAGAGAATGTCAAAGATCTGGATGTGAAGGTAGTATCCGGAATGGACGGACTCATAGAAGTGGCAGTACAGCAGGATGCAGAAATCCTGGTGACAGCGATCGTAGGAATGATCGGAATCCTGCCGACGATCGAGGGAATCAAGGCAGGAAAGGATATCGCACTGGCGAATAAAGAGACACTGGTGACAGCAGGACACATCATTATGCCGCTGGCAAAGGAGTACGGAGTTTCCATTCTTCCGGTAGACAGTGAGCACAGTGCCATTTTCCAGTCTTTGCAGGGAGGGCAGCACAAGGCGCTGCATAAGATCCTGCTCACAGCGTCCGGTGGACCGTTCCGCGGGAAAAAGCGGGAAGAGCTTCTTAATATTCAGGTGGAAGATGCGCTGAAGCATCCAAACTGGGAGATGGGGCGCAAGATCACGATCGATTCCTCCACCATGGTCAATAAAGGACTGGAAGTGATCGAGGCAAAATGGCTGTTTGATGTGTCTGTGGATCAGATCCAGGTTGTCGTGCAGCCACAGAGTATCATTCATTCCATGGTTGAATATGTGGACGGCGCGGTGATCGCACAGCTTGGAACACCGGATATGAAACTTCCGATTCAGTATGCTTTGTATTATCCCAAGAGACGGTATCTTCCGGGAGACAGGCTGGATTTTGAGACACTTTCCCAGATTACGTTTGAGCGCCCGGATATGGAGACGTTCTATGGATTGAAGCTGGCATATGAAGCCGGAAAAACAGGCGGCTCTCTTCCAACGGTATTCAATGCAGCCAACGAGCGTGCGGTTGCTATGTTTTTGAATCGGGAGATTGGCTATCTGCAGATTCCGGAGATCATTGCCGGCTGTATGGAGATGCACAAAGTGATTGCAGATCCAACCGTAGAAGAGATTCTTCAGACAGAGCAGGAAACTTATGAATATATCAAAAACAGGTGGTAGTATATGGGTATTATTTTAGCAATTCTTCTGTTCAGTTTGATCATCATCATCCATGAACTGGGACATTTTACGCTGGCAAAGTTAAACGGGATCCGTGTAGATGAATTTTCATTGGGAATGGGGCCGACTCTGTTTGGCAAGGAGTTTAAAGGAACCAAATTCAGCTTAAAACTTCTCCCTCTGGGCGGTGCCTGCATGATGGGAGAAGATGATGCAGACGATACTTCCGAGGGGAGCTTTAACAGCAAGTCCGTGTGGGCGAGAATTTCAGTGATCGCGGCAGGACCTTTGTTTAACTTTATCCTGGCGCTTCTGATGTCAGCGATTCTGGTGGGAGCAGCCGGCTATGCGGTTCCTGTGATACAGGAAGTCGAATCCGGTTCCTCAGGAAGTGAGCAGGGATTGAAAAAAGGGGATGTGATCACAGAGATCAATGGAAAGAAAATTCATATTTATGAAGAGTTCCAGCTGTACAATCTGACACACAGTACATCTGACACGGCAGAGCTGACCTTTGAGCGCGATGGAAAAGAACATACGATCCAGATGGAAAAACGACAGTTTGGGGATGAGACCACAAAGAGAATGGGATTTACCTATTCTGCAGAGGTGGAGAAACCGGGATTTTTCAAAAGTATCCAGTATGGGGCATACACGGCAAAATACTGGGTAGAGTACACGCTGGAGTGCCTGAAGATGCTCCTGACGGGTGAAGTAGGTGTGAATCAGTTGTCCGGTCCGGTAGGAATTGTTGAGGTAGTCAATGATACCTATGATGCGGCAGCACCGTCCGGCTGGTCGGTAGTCATCTTAAGTATGATGAACCTGGGAATTCTGATCTCAGCCAACTTAGGTGTCATGAACCTGCTTCCAATCCCAGCACTGGATGGAGGGCGTCTGGTATTTCTTCTGATCGAGGCGGTGAGAAGAAAACGGATCGCTCCGGAGAAAGAAGGTATGGTGCATTTTATTGGATTTGCAGCATTGATGGCACTGATGGTGTTTGTGATGTATAACGATATTATGCGGTTGTTTTGATCAAAAAGAATACAGTATAAAAAAACGTTTCTGCGAAAGCAGGAGCGTTTTTTTTCGATCATCCAGTGTCCGTTATTTTTTATGAATACTTTGCATATAGTTAGAAGAAACTGTGAAAAAGGAAAATGGATATGGATTACAGTAGAAATCAAAGGAGGAACTCACAGGCCATCCGAATGCAGCAGGAGCACATAGACAAGGGAAAACTCCAGATCCAGATTACATCACAAGTGACGGCTTTTCCCATCCAGAATGCGCAGGTTTCCATTTCTTATACCGGAGTTCCGGAAAATACTCTGGAAAAGCTGCAGACAGATTCATCCGGGCAGACAGAAGAAATCGAACTGGCGGCACCGCCCATCGAGTACAGCCTGAACCCGGAATCGGATCAGCAGCCCTATTCCGAATATACACTGAATGTGGAGGCGGAAGGATTTGAACCGGTGAGTATCTCAGGGGCGGAGATTCTGGCAGATGTGACGGCAATTCAAAATATTTCTATGCGTCCTCAGGTTACACAGGAAGAGCCGGGAGAAGTGTTCGTGATTCCTGCACATACGCTCTACGGGGAATATCCGGCGAAAATTGCGGAGGATGAGATCAAGCCGGTCACAGAGTCCGGAGAGATCGTGCTCAGCCGGGTAGTGATTCCGGAATTTGTGGTTGTCCACGATGGTTCTCCGAGGGACTCCACGGCAAAAAATTACTATGTGAGATATCGGGATTACATCAAAAATGTGGCGTCCAGTGAGATTTATGCAACCTGGCCGGACAGTACGATCCGCGCAAATGTGCTGGCGATTATGTCATTTACATTGAACAGGGTATACACAGAATGGTATCGGAATAAAGGGTATGATTTTACGATCACATCGTCTACAGCATTTGATCACAAGTGGATTCCGGAACGAAATGTGTACGATACGATTTCGGCGGTAGTGGATGAGATTTTTGCAAACTATCTGTCCCGTCCGAATGTACGGCAGCCGATTCTGACGCAGTATTGTGATGGTACCAGGGTGAGCTGTCCCGACTGGATGACACAATGGGGGTCAAAGGAGCTGGGAGATCAGGGATATACTCCGATTGAGATTCTGCGTTATTTTTACGGAAGTGATATGTATATCAATACAGCGGAAGAAATTTCCGGAATCCCGTCTTCCTGGCCGGGATATACACTGGAAAATGGATCCAGCGGAGCAAAGGTACGTCAGCTTCAGGAACAGCTCAATGTGATCGCGGGGGCGTATCCGGCGCTGCCAAAGATTCAGACAGACGGAGTGTATGGACCGGCAACTGCGGAGGCGGTCAGAAAGTTTCAGGAAATTTTTGGTCTGCCGCAGACAGGAACCGTGGATTACCGGACCTGGTATAAGATTTCACAAATTTATGTGGGAGTTTCCAGAATTGCAGAATTGAATTAAAGTGGATACAATGTGAAAAATTCTTGACAGAGGAAAAAGTCTTTTTTATAATCAACTGGTACTACCAGTTGGTTATAAGGGAGAATGAGAAAATGAAAATATTGAGACAATTTGTAATCATCCTGCTGATTTCTTTTTTAGGAGAACTGTTAAAAGCTGCGCTGCCATTGCCTGTTCCGGCAAGCGTGTGGGGGCTTATCCTTATGCTGGCGGCATTGAAAACAGGGGTGCTCAAGCTGAGTCAGGTTTCTGATGCGGCAGTCTTTTTGATTGAGATCATGCCGGTCATGTTTATTCCTGCAGGAGTCGGTCTTTTGAATGCATGGGGAGTGCTGAAGCCCGTGTGGATCCCGATCAGTGTGATCACGGTCGTGACTACGGTTCTGGTAATGGCAGTGACTGCAAAAGTGACACAGACTGTCATACACAATAGTAAAAAGAAGAAAGAGAAAGCAGAACAGGAGACAGTAAGATGAAAGAGTTTTTAGTACATTCCGTATTTTTCGGTGCAGCAGTCAGTCTGATCGGTTACGAGGCAGGGCTGCTTTTAAAACGAAAGTTCAAGATGGCAATTTTTAATCCGCTTTTGATCGCCATTTTGTGTGTTATGGCGATTCTGACAGTAGGGGATATTTCCTATGATGATTACAATCAGGGTGCACAGTATTTGAGTTACCTGCTCACGCCGGCAACCGTTTGTCTGGCAGTTCCGTTATATCAGCAGTTAAATCTGCTGAAAAAGAATTTAAAAGCAGTAGCGGCGGGAATCTTATCCGGAGTTTTGACAAGTATACTCAGTGTTCTTGGCCTGTCTTATTTATTCGGACTTTCTCATGATATGTATGTGACACTGCTTCCGAAATCAATTACAACAGCAATCGGAATGGGAGTGTCGGAAGAACTAGGGGGAATTGTTACGATTACCGTTGCAGTGATCATCATTACCGGAGTACTGGGAAATATGATCGCAGACGTGGTGTACCGGGTATTTCGGATCAAAGAACCAGTAGCGAAGGGGCTGGCCCTGGGAACAGCATCCCATGCGATCGGAACAGCAAAAGCAATGGAGATGGGACCGGTAGAAGGCGCCATGAGCAGTCTGGCGATTGCGGTAGCCGGACTTTTGACCGTAATTTTCGCATCTGTTTTTGCAGGATGTTTATAAGGGAGGAAGAACAAATGAAGCGTATGATCATTACAATTGGAAGACAGTCCGGAAGCAGCGGAAGAAAAGTCGGGGAATTACTGGCAGAGAGACTTTCTCTTCCTCTTTATGGAAAGGCAGAACTTCAAAAGATTGCAGAAGGTACGGATGATTATGAAGAGGTGCAGGCATTTTATGAGGAAGAGCCGGTAAACAGTTTATTATATGCCATTGCTATGAGCCAGTTTGAACAGGAGGTCGGACGGATTCCGTTTCAAAGAATCCGGGAGCTGGCGTCGAAAGAGTCCTGCATTATAATAGGAAGATGCGCAGGCCATATTTTCAGAGAAGATCCGGAAGCAGTCCGTGTCTTTATCCATGCAGATCCCAAGATCCGTGTGCAGAGAATCATGGAGCGGGAAGGACTTTCCGAGACAAAGGCAAAGAAATTTCTGGAGGATACAGACAGCAGACGAGCTTCTTTCCATAAATATTATACAAAGCAGGAGTGGGGACTGGCACAGGATTACGAACTGTGTCTGGACAGCGGCGTTTTGGGGATCGAAGGTACAGTTGAGGTATTGACAGAATATTTAAGATTCAGAGGTTTTTTAGGGAATGAATGAGAAAACATATGAGAGAGTGATCGAATATCTGAAACAGCAGATACAAGAAGGAAAACTTTCCTGCGGAAGCAAGATCCCATCTGAGCGGGAGCTGGCGGCAAGTCTGAATCTGGGACGAAATTCTGTCCGGGAGGCTCTTCGCACAATGGAACATACCGGAATGCTGGAGAGCAGACAGGGCAAAGGAAATTTTCTGGTGAATATGCCGCAGAAAAGTCTGGGAAATGTGTTTTCCATGATGCTGCTCACCGGACAGAGCAACTACAGGGAAGTCAGCCGAATCCGGCGAATCCTGGAGCAGGAGGCATTTGTACAGGCAGTGCGGTTGAAAAATCCGGAAGTTTTAAAGAGGCTGAAAGCAGAAATAAAAGAGATGCAGATACCGGAAAAGACGGCAGAGCATGACCGAAGATTCCATCAGGAGCTGATCCGTGCAGGAGAGAATCAATTGCTTGTCGCAGTGATGGAATCTTTGTCCGGTCTTTGTGAAGAAGAAATCGCACATGTACAAAAGGAAGCAAAAAATGAGGACTGGTGTCAGATCCATGAAGAAATCGTAAATGCCCTGGAAGAAGGAAATATGGAAAAAGGGCTGAAATGGATTCGCAGGCATTACGATAAAATTGATGACACTTTAATTTTCTAAAAACAGGTTGAAATATTCCCGGGTATGTAGTATAATCTTTACAATTTGAGAAAATTTACGAAGGGATAAGGTGAACAGATGAAGGCATTTCTGATTTTAGAAGATGGAACCGTGTTTACAGGAACAAGCATTGGTTCGACAAGAGATATGATTAGTGAAATCGTGTTTAATACCTCCATGACAGGATATTTAGAGGTGTTGACAGACCCTTCTTATGCGGGACAGGCAGTCGTAATGACGTATCCGTTGATTGGGAATTATGGAATCACACCGGACATGGAATCAAGAAAAGCATGGCCGGATGGTTATATTGTAAGAGAGCTGTCTCGTATGCCAAGCAATTTCAGATGTGAAGGTACGATTCAGGACTTTTTGAAAGAGCAGGATATTCCTGGAATCGCAGGCGTGGACACACGTGCTCTGACAAAGATTTTACGGGAAAAAGGTACCATGAATGGTATGATTACTACAAATGAAAATTACAATCTGGAAGAGATTCTTCCAAAGCTGAAGGCCTACACAGTAGGTGATGTTGTTTCTAAAGTAACATGCAGCGAGAAATATGTTCTGGAAGGAACAGGAAAGAAAGTAGCACTGCTGGATTTAGGAGCAAAAAATAATATTGCCAAATCTTTAAATCAGCGTGGTTGCGAAGTGACTGTATATCCGGCCCACACAACTGCAGAAGAGATCATTTCATCGAATCCTGACGGAATCATGTTGTCAAACGGCCCTGGAGACCCGGCAGACTGCACCTCTATTATTGAAGAAATCAAAAAATTGTACAATACAGATATTCCGATCTTTGCAATTTGCCTTGGACATCAGCTCATGGCTCTTGCTACAGGTGCGACTACACACAAGTTAAAATACGGACATCGCGGTGGAAATCATCCGGTCAAAGACCTTCAGACAAATCGTGTATATATTTCTTCTCAGAATCACGGTTATGTGGTAGATGCAGAAAATGTAGATCCAAATGTGGCAGTGCCTGCATTTACGAATGTCAACGATGGAACAAACGAGGGACTTGCCTATGTCGGAAAGAACATCTTTACCGTACAGTTCCATCCGGAAGCATGCCCGGGACCACAGGATTCCGGTTACCTGTTTGACAGATTCATTGAGATGATGGGAGGAGCGAAATAATGCCAAGAGACAGTCGTATTAAAAAAGTATTAGTAATTGGGTCCGGTCCTATCATTATCGGACAGGCAGCGGAGTTTGACTATGCAGGAACACAGGCATGCCGTTCTTTGAAGGAAGAAGGAATCGAAGTTGTTCTGTTGAACTCCAACCCGGCGACGATCATGACAGATAAAGATATCGCAGATAAAGTATATATTGAGCCATTGACAGTAGAAGTTGTGGAACAGCTGATTTTAAAAGAGCAGCCGGACAGCGTACTTCCGACACTGGGAGGACAGGCTGGTCTGAACCTGGCAATGGAACTGGAAGAGGCAGGATTTTTAAGAGAACACAATGTCCGCCTGATCGGTACAACTTCTGAGACAATCAAAAAGGCAGAGGATCGTCTGGAATTTAAAGCAACGATGGAAAAGATCGGAGAACCGGTTGCAGCTTCTCTGGTCGTAGAAAACGTAGAAGACGGTCTTGCATTTGCAAATAAGATCGGATATCCGGTTGTACTTCGTCCGGCATACACACTGGGAGGAAGCGGCGGCGGTATCGCACATGATTCTGAACAGCTGGTGGAGATCCTGGAGAACGGACTTCGTCTTTCCCGTGTAGGACAGGTTCTGGTAGAGCGCTGTATTGCAGGATGGAAAGAGATCGAGTACGAGGTAATGCGTGACGGAAACGGAAACTGCATTACAGTATGTAATATGGAAAACATTGACCCGGTTGGTGTGCACACTGGAGACAGTATCGTTGTGGCACCGTCGCAGACACTGGGAGATAAAGAGTATCAGATGCTGCGTACTTCCGCTTTAAATATTATCAGTGAGCTGAATATCACGGGTGGATGTAACGTACAGTATGCTCTGCACCCGGAGACATTTGAATACTGTGTAATCGAGGTAAACCCGCGTGTCAGCCGTTCTTCTGCGCTGGCTTCCAAAGCGACAGGATATCCGATCGCGAAGGTTGCAGCAAAGATCGCTCTTGGTTATACACTGGATGAGATCAAAAATGCGATCACACAGAAGACATATGCAAGCTTTGAACCAATGCTGGACTACTGTGTCGTAAAACTTCCGAGACTTCCGTTTGATAAGTTTATCAGTGCAAAGAGAACACTGACTACACAGATGAAGGCAACCGGAGAGGTGATGAGTATCTGCGACAACTTTGAAGGTGCGCTGATGAAAGCCATCCGCTCTCTGGAGCAGCATGTAGACAGCCTTATGTCTTATGATTTCACAGATCTGTCTGTGGAAGAACTGACAGAGCAGCTGGAGATCGTGGATGATATGCGTATGTGGAGAATCGCAGAAGCAATCCGCCGAGGTGTAAGCTACGAAAAAATTCACGAGATCACACAGATCGATGAGTGGTTTATCGATAAATTTGCAATTATCGTAGAGATGGAAAACGCACTGAAGTCCGAAGAGCTGACACCGGAACTGTTAAAAGAAGCAAAACGGATGGAGTTCCCGGATAACGTGATCGCACAGCTGACAGGAAAGACAGAGCGTGAGATCCACGATATGCGTCATGCAAACGGCATTGTTGCAGCATACAAGATCGTGGATACGTGTGCAGCAGAATTTGCGGCAGAGACACCGTACTACTATTCTGTATTTGGAAGTGAGAATGAAGTAGAAGAGACTCGTGACAAGAAAAAAGTTCTGGTACTTGGATCCGGTCCGATCCGTATCGGTCAGGGAATCGAGTTCGATTTCTGTTCCGTACACTGTACATGGGCATTTGCAAAAGAAGGGTACGAGACGATCATCGTGAACAACAACCCGGAAACAGTTAGTACAGACTTTGATATTGCAGACAAGCTGTATTTTGAACCACTGACTCCGGAAGATGTAGAGAGTATTGTAGATATCGAAAAGCCAGACGGTGCAGTTGTACAGTTTGGTGGACAGACAGCGATCAAGCTGACAGAAGCTCTGATGAAAATGGGTGTTCCGATCCTTGGAACTTCTGCAGAGAATGTAGACAAAGCAGAAGACCGTGAATTATTCGATGAGATCCTTGAAGAGTGCGAGATTCCACGTCCGACAGGAGGAACGGTGTTTACTGCAGAAGAAGCCAAAGAAGTTGCAAACAGACTTGGATATCCGGTTCTGGTAAGACCTTCTTACGTATTGGGTGGACAGGGAATGCAGATCGCGATCAATGATAATGATATCGATGAATTTATCGGAATCATCAACCGGATCGCACAGGATCATCCGATTCTGGTGGATAAATATTTACAGGGGAAAGAAATCGAGGTCGATGCAGTTTGTGACGGCGAAGACATTCTGATCCCTGGAATCATGGAACACATTGAGCGTGCAGGAATCCATTCCGGAGACAGTATCTCTGTATATCCGGCACAGAGCCTGACACAGAAAGCAAAAGACAAGATTGCAGAGTATACAAGAAGACTTGCAAAATCTCTCCATGTCATCGGTCTGATCAATATTCAGTTCATCGTATGTGGAGAAGATGATGTGTATGTGATCGAAGTAAACCCACGTTCCAGCCGTACGGTTCCTTATATCAGTAAAGTAACCGGAATTCCGATCGTACCGCTTGCATCCAAAGTGATCATCGGAAACAAGATCAAAGAACTGGGATACACACCGGGACTGCAGCCGGAAGCAGATTACGTGGCAGTGAAGATGCCGGTATTCTCCTTTGAGAAGATCCGTGGTGCAGATATCAGCCTTGGACCTGAGATGAAATCTACAGGAGAATGTCTGGGAATTGCCAAGACATTTGACGAGGCACTTTATAAAGCATTCCTGGGTGCAGGAATCAAGCTGCCGAAGTTCAAAAACATGATCATGACTGTCCGTGATGAGGACAAACCGGAGGCAGTGGAGATCGGACGCAGATTTGAAAAGATCGGATACCGTATCTTTGCTACAAAGAGCACGGCAGAAGCGCTGAACGCAGCAGGCGTGAAAGCAATTCCGGTCCGCAAGATCGAGCAGGAGTCGCCAAACCTTCTGGATCTCATTTTAGGACACGAGATCGATCTGGTCATCGATATTCCGGCACAGGGGGCAGAGCACTCCAGAGACGGATTTGTCATCCGAAGAAACGCTATTGAGACAGGTGTCAATGTACTGACAGCGATCGATACCGCTGAGGCGCTGATCACCAGTCTTGAAAATACAGATATTAAAAAACTGACACTGATCGATATTGCGACAGTGCAGTAAATAAGGAAGCCCGGGAGAATGATCTCCCGGGTTTTTGATGTTATGTCCTGTGATTCTGACGCCAGATTCTTGGCGATTCCCCATATACATTTTTGAAAGCACGCGAAAAATGCAGTGGATTGGCATACCCAACAGCGTTTGAAATCTCACTGATGGAGAGTTGAGTAAGTTTTAAAAGTTCCGTAGCTTTTACCATACGGTAATTCATTAAAAATTCCTGAGGTGAACGCCCCAGAGTCTCTTTGAAAATCTTTCCAAAGTAGCTGCGGTTCAGACCGCATACCTCAGCAATATCTTCTACGGATATATCATTTTGAAAATTCTGTTCAATAAATGCAATTGCCTCATGGATATAGAAATCCCGCAGTCTGCCGGCAGAGTTTGTCTGTTCACGTGTGCAGGAGCGGGTGAGCGCATCCATAAAAAGGTAGAGATGGCCGATCAGATGAAAAGGCGGCTGTTCGGGATTACGTGCAATATAGAGCATTTCTTCTTTCAGAACTTCCCGCATTTCTTTGGAATGTGCATGATAGATTGGTGCAGATTTAGTCAGTCCTGCCAGTTCCAGAATTTCTTTTACGCGAAGTCCGTCAAATTCGATCCACACATATTCCCAGGGAAGCTTCTGGTCGGCGATGTAGGTGGTGATCTGCTGCGGGAAGATCATAAATCCCTGTCCGCTTTTGACAGAATAGGTCTGTGTTATTCCGGAAGTATCATCGGCCATCAGTGTACCGGTTCCGGAGATCACATAATGGAACAGATAATGATTTCTGGCAGCCGGACCGTAGGAGTGGGAAGGCTGACACTGTTCCCAGCCGAACTGGTACAGGCTCATATCAATAAAATTTTCGTTTGGAAAAACAGAAAAGAGTATATTACTCATAAAAGTCTCCTTTCCTGACTTGTTGTAAAAGTGAGGTGTATTTTCATTATATACCAAAATGCTAGATTATTTCAAATATAGAATATAAAACAAGCATTAAGATATAAAAGTGCAAAAATTATGGTATTCATAGTCGCAAAATGGAATGTTATAATACTAATAAAGAAAAACATGTACATGAAAAAAGAAAAAGGAGCGGAAATATTGATGAAAAAAAGAAGAAATATATCAATAAGCGTTTTACTGATTTTTGGAATGTTTGTATGTATGTTGACAGGCTGCAGTGGAAAAAGCGGGAAAGAGGAGAAAGTCACAGAAATTGAAATCCTGCAGTATAAACAAGAGGCTGCGGCTTATTTTGAAAAAGTGGAAGAAAAGTTTAATGCTACGCACAAAAATATCCGCCTGAAGATTGAATCACCGAATGATGCTTCCACGATCATGAGAACTCGTTTTATCCGGGAAGATTATCCGGATATTATCGGGATCGGCGGCGATATCAATTATTCCTACTTTTTGGATGCCGAGATCCTGATGAATATTTCAGATTACAAAGGACTCGATGAGATTAAAGAGTCTTATAAAGAAATTGACAAAAATCTGGAATTTGTGCCGACAGACGGTGTTTATGCAGTACCGTATGCCGGAAATGCCGCAGGAATTCTTTATAATAAAAAGATTTTTGAAGAACACGGATGGAAGATACCACAGACATGGAGTGAACTTATGAACCTGTGTGACGAAATCCAGGCCGCAGGACTGCAGCCCTTCACTATGGGATTTAAGGACACATGGACCTGTCTTGCACCATGGAATGGCCTGGCAGTAGATCTGGCACCGTCGGATGTATGCCGCCAGGTAAACCAGGGCAAGACAACTTTTACGGAGAATTATCGCGAAGTGGCGGAAAAAATGCTGCAGCTGCTTTCATACGGACCGAAGGATCCGTTTGCTTATAACTACAACGATGCCTGTACAGCGTTTGCAAGAGGAGAGGCAGTCATGTATCCGATCGGAAGCTATGCGGTACCTCAGATTCAGTCAGTGAATCCTGACATGGAAATTGACTCCTTTGTATTTCCGGGAAGTGACAAAAAAGAAGAGAATACATTAAATTCGGGAATCGATCTTCAATTCTGTGTGACAAAAGAATGTAAGAATAAAGAAGCAGCATATGAAGTGTTAGATTTTCTTTTGGAAGATGAAAATGTGCAGGACTATCTGAATGAGCAGAACAGTGTACCGTGCAAAGAGGGAGAGTTTGAACTCTCACCGATGCTGGACGGTGTCAGACAATATATCGAAGAAGAAAATATGGCAGATTATCAGGATCACTATTATCCGTCAGAAATGGCAGTCGATGCGCAGATACAGACACTTCTGATCGACAAAGATGTAGATGCATTTCTGAAGAAATTTGACAAAGACTGGCAGAGATATAATCGGGATATCATACAGAAGGTGCAGAAATATGAAGCAGAACAGACACACAGTAAATAGGGAGAGGTGAAATGAGCATGAAAAAGATGAATGAGAGAAAACGGACATTTTTGTTGATGACAATACCGGTCGTGGCACTGTTTTTCTGTTTTAATACATTGCCGTTACTCAAAGGCGTGATGTACAGTTTTACGAATTTCAAAGGATTTGGTTCTTATGACTGGGTGGGAGTTCGGAACTATATGGATCTGTTTCAGGATGTAAGAGTGGGAAATTCTTACTGGTTCACCTTTAAGCTGGCAATCGTAACGACAATTGTAGTCAATGTGATCAGTCTGCTGCTGGCAATGGCTCTGAACAGTAAGATCCGTGCCAAGAGCTTTTTCAGGGGAGCTTATTTCCTGCCGAATATTCTGGGAGCGCTGGTAGTCGGTTATATTTTCAACTATTTCTTTACATACATCCTTCCGGCAGTGGGAGAGATGATCGGATGGGAAACGCTTTCTTCGAGTCTGCTTTCCAGTAAGAACCTGGCATGGATCGCTATTGTGATCGTTTGTGCATGGCAGGCGATCGCGATGAATACAATCATCTATATTTCCGGCCTGCAGACCGTACCGGAGGATGTGTATGAAGCAGGCGCAATAGATGGAGCTACCGGATGGAATAAGTTCAAAAACCTGACATTTCCTCTGATTCTTCCGTTTTTTACGATCAATATGGTGCTTTGTGTGAAAAACTTTCTGATGGTCTTTGATCAGATCATGGCACTGACAAAAGGCGGACCTGCACAGAGCACAGAATCCATTTCCTATCTGATCTATCAGAATGGTATGGCAGGAGGACAGTTCGGATTTCAGAGTGCCAATGCGGTTATTTTCTTCCTTGTGATCGTTGCAATTTCAGTGACGCAGATGACAGTATTAGGGAAAAAGGAGGAGCAGTTATGATAGGGGCAAATACAAAAACAAACAAACCGGCCATGATTTTCTTAGTATTAGGGCTGATCACCATTGCATTTCCGTTGTATCTGACGGTAGTCATTGCATTTAAACAGCCGTCAGAGATGACCAACAGTATTTCCGGAATCTTGTCACTGCCAAGCTCCTGGAGTCTGGAAAATTTCCGGGAAGCTATGCGGGTGACGGATTTCTGGAATTCTCTTGGCAACAGTCTTTTCATCACATTGGTCACAGTTGCTCTCAGTATTGTGATCCATTCCATGATCGGATATGCCATTGGAAGAAATAAAGCGCACAGTACAGGGTATAATCTGGTGTACTTATACATTGTCAGCGGGATGTTTGTTCCGTTTGCGATTCTTATGATGCCTCTGGTGAAACAGACAGCACAAATGGGACTGAATAACCGTTTTGGAGTCATTCTTCTCTATGTTGTGTTTTATATGCCGATGAATGTACTTTTGTATACCGGATATCTGAAGAATATTCCAATTGCACTGGAGGAGGCTGCCTGCGTGGATGGAGCAAGTACGTGGACAACTTACTGGAAGATCGTATTTCCGATCATGCGTCCGATGCATGCGACAGTAGCAGTTCTGACAGCGCTTGGAACATGGAATGATGTGATGACACCTCTTGTGATCATGTCAGGAGGAGAACAGAATACGCTTCCGTTGGCACAGCTGACATTCCAGACCCAGTTTGGAACAAATTACAATCTGGCATTCGCCTCCTATCTGCTGGCATTACTTCCGATCTTGATCTTTTATCTGATCTGTCAGAAACAGATTTTAAACGGAGTTGTGAATGGAGCAGTAAAATAAAAAGAAAAGGAACGAGTAATATGGCAATTATTTTTGATGAGCAGAACAAGACATTTACAATACATACTGAGCACTCCACTTATCAGATGCAGATCGATCCTTATGGTGTTCTCTTACATTTATACTATGGAAGAAAGACCAAAGGCTGCATGGACTATCTTCTGCAAAAACAGGACAGAGGATTTTCCGGAAACCTGTATGATGCGGGAAATGACAGAACCTATTCTCTGGATGTGCTCCCGCAGGAATTTCCAACATGGGGAACAGGAGATTACAGAAGCACAGCGCTGATCGTAAGGGGACAGGATGGGACTACTGCCTGTGACCTGCGTTACCGGGGATATCGGATCTTGTCGGGAAAATACGGACTATCGGGACTTCCGGCAGTGTATGGAGCTGAGAAAGAAGCACAGACACTGGAAGTGGTGCTGGAAGATGGGCGGACCGGAATTCAGGTGACACTTCTCTATGGGGTACTGCCAAAATACGATGTGATCACCCGAAGTGCGCAGATCATCAATACAAAAGAGAACATCATTTATCTTGAAAAAGCGGCTTCTGCGTGTCTTGATTTTGTGACAGGAAAATATGATGTGATCAGTTTTTACGGACGTCATGCGATGGAGCGGAATTATCAGAGAATTCCGGTATCTCATGGAAATTATGTGATCGGAAGCAGAAGAGGGACCTCCAGTCATCAATACAGTCCATTTCTGATTCTGACAGAAGAGGGAACAACAGAAGATGCAGGGGCATGTTATGCCATGTCCTTTGTATACAGCGGAGGATTTCAGGCGGAAGTGGAAAAAGACCAGTTCGGGCAGAACAGAATGCTGATGGGGTTGCAGCCGGAGCAGTTTTCGTATCCTCTGAATACCGGAGAAGTCTTTGTCATACCGGAAACCGTGATGACCTACAGCAGAAACGGGCTGGCAGAGCTTTCCCAGAATCTGCACCGGTGTTTTCGGAACAATCTGTGCAGGGGCCCTCATAAAGAAAAGGTTCGTCCGATTCTGATCAACAGCTGGGAGGCATCCTATTTTGACTTTGATGGGGAGAGTATTTTAAAACTGGCAGAAGAGGCAAAAGAGCTGGGAATCGAGATGTTGGTGTTAGATGACGGCTGGTTTGGTAAACGGAGGGATGACAACCGGGCACTGGGAGACTGGCAGGTCAATGAAGAAAAATTAAAATGCAGTCTGGGAGAACTTTCCGCGAAGATACACGCTATGGGATTAAAATTCGGACTCTGGGTGGAACCCGAAATGGTTTCAGAAGACAGTGATCTGTACAGAGCACATCCGGACTGGGCGCTTCAGATTCCGGGGAAAAATCCGGTGCGAAGCAGGAATCAGCTGGTTTTGGACTTTTCCAGAAAAGATGCGGTGGACTTTATTTTTGATTCGATTACAGAAGTGTTGGATTATGCAGAGGTTGAATATCTGAAGTGGGATATGAATCGCAGTCTGTGCGACGTTTATTCCGCAGCAGCTGGATATCAGGGGAAAGTACTGTATGATTACGTACTGGGTGTTTATGATTTCCTGGACCGTCTACTGAAGCGGTATCCGAATCTTTTGATTGAAGGATGCAGCGGAGGGGGCGGAAGGTTTGACGCAGGAATGTTGTATTACACACCTCAGATCTGGTGCAGTGACAACACCGATGCATTGGACCGGCTGCAGATTCAGTACGGGACGTCTTTTGGATTTCCGATCAGTGCAGTCGGATCTCATGTGTCTGCGGTGCCAAACCACCAGACAGGAAGAAAAACACCACTCTCAACGAGAGGCGCAGTGGCAATGGCAGGTACATTTGGATATGAACTGGACTTGGGAAACGTGACCGAAGAAGAAAAAGAAGAGATCAGACAACAGATCAAGGAATATAAGCAGCTGGCACCGTTGATCCAGACCGGATTGTATTACCGGCTGAGCAATCCTGTGACGGATGAAGTTGCAGCATGGGAGTTTGTATCCGAGGATGGAACACAGGCGATGATGCAGGCAGTGATGACACAGATTCATGGAAATATGACAGGAAATGCAGTGAAATGGAAGGGACTTGAGGAAGAAGCCTGTTATCAGGATGCAGAAAGTGGAGAACTGTATTATGGAGCGGCATTGATGGAAACCGGAATTTTACTTCCGATCAAAAGCGGAGCTTATCAGACCTTCCGGATATTGCTTCGAAAAGTAGGATCCTGACCCAACAATTGGATATGTTTTTCCAACATTACAGTCTGGCAGTCTCCCTCGAAATCTTTATAATAAGAAATAGAAACAGGAGAGGAGAACCAGAAATATGAGCATTTGTTATCACGAAGGATCCCGGGAATTTCATCTTTCCAACAGGGATATCAGTTATATTATCACAGTCTTAAAAAACGGACAGTTAGGACAGCTGTATTTTGGGAAAAAACTGCATGACAGGGAGAGTTTTGCCCATCTGCTGGAGCTGCGTCACCGCCCAATGGCTGTATGTACTTACGAAGGAGATTCCACATTCTCGATGGAACATATCAAGCAGGAATATCCGTCCTATGGAGCAGGGGATATGCGGTATCCGGCGGTGGAGATTCTGCAGGAAAACGGAAGCCGGATCACGGATTTTGTGTATCAGACACATCGGATTTATGACGGGAAGCCCGCGCTTGCAGGACTGCCGGCTACCTATACCGAAGATTCCAAAGAGGCACAGACACTGGAAATCGAACTGAAAGATGAGCTGATTCACACCACACTGATCTTGTACTATACGATTTTTGAAGAGCTTCCGGCGATTACAAGAAGTGCAAAGGTGATTTACCACGGAACAGAGAAGATCGTGCTGGAACGTGCAATGAGCTGCAGTGTGGATCTGCCGGATCACGACTATCAAATGATCGAGCTGACGGGAGCCTGGGGAAGAGAGCGTGCGGTGACTGAGCGAAAGCTGCAGTATGGAATTCAGGGAATTTATAGTATGCGCGGATGCAGCAGCAGTAACTTTAATCCGTTTCTGGCACTGCGTCGGGAGAATACCACGGAAGCGTGCGGGGAAGTGTATGGCTTCAGTCTTGTTTACAGCGGGAATTTTCTGGCGCAGGCAGAGGTGGATACATACGATGTCACAAGAGTGACGCTGGGAATTCATCCGGACCGGTTTTCCTGGGAAATGAAAAACGGAGATGAGTTTCAGACACCGGAGGCGGTGATGGTCTATTCCAATCGCGGACTGAACGGGATGAGTCAGGCATTCCACAGTCTGTATCGTGCACGCCTGGCAAGAGGATACTGGAGAGACCGACCGAGACCGATTCTCATCAATAACTGGGAAGCGACTTATTTTGATTTCAATGAGGAAAAGATTCTGGAGATCGTGCGCACGGCAAAACAGCTTGGAATCGAATTGTTTGTACTGGATGACGGATGGTTCGGAAAACGGGAGGATGATCATTCTTCTCTGGGAGACTGGTATCCGAATCTGGAAAAGCTGCCGGATGGCATTGCAGGAATCGCGAAGAAGGTAGCGGCGGAAGGCATGAAATTCGGTCTCTGGTTTGAGCCGGAAATGGTCAACAAGGACAGCAATCTCTATAGAGAGCATCCGGACTGGATTTTGTCTACTCCGGGACGTCATATTTCCCATGGAAGAAATCAGTATATTCTGGATTTTTCCAGAGCCGAAGTGGTGGATGCCATTTATGGACAAATGGAAAAAATCCTGGAGGATGCGCCGATTTCTTATATCAAATGGGATATGAACCGCTGTATGTCAGAAGTATACTCTCATACAGCCAGTGCCGCAGATCAGGGTAAGGTCATGCATCAGTATATTCTAGGTGTTTATCGGTTATATGAGAAGCTGACGGGCAGATTTCCTGAAATTTTATTTGAATCCTGTGCAAGCGGCGGTTCCCGTTTTGATCCGGGATTGCTGTATTATGCGCCGCAGGCATGGACATCGGATGATACGGATGCAGTGGAACGTTGTAAGATCCAGTATGGAACGTCCCTTGTCTATCCAGTGAGCAGTATGGGATCTCACGTATCAGCAGTGCCGAATCATCAGGTGCTTCGCAACACATCTTTGAAAATGCGTGCGGATGTAGCGTATTTCGGAACATTCGGATATGAGCTGAACCCGAACAGTCTGACAGAGGCAGAGCGGGAGGCAATCAAAAAGCAGACGGCATTTATGAAAGAACACAGAAGCCTGATCCAGTATGGAACATTCTATCGACTTCAGAGCCCGTTTGCAGGAAATGAAATGGCATGGATGGTTGTGTCTGAGGACAAAAAAGAAGCGATTGTGGGCTGGTATCGCTTCCTGGAGCCGATCAATATCGGATATCGGAGCGTCAGACTGCAGGGACTGGATCCGAAGCTTCCGTATCAGATTTCGGATATGGAAATGGCATTGTACGGAGATGAGCTGATGCAGGCCGGACTGATCGTATCAGACGTGGCGTCCGGACAAAATCCGGAGCAGTATAATGGAGAGAACGGAGATTTCCAGTCTCGTCTTTATCTGCTGAAAGCAAAGGAAGAATAAAAAATGAAGGGGTGGGGATGCAAAAGAATTGATTTTTTCATCCCCCTCTTTTTTGCTTCCGATACTCAGAAGGACTTAGACCGTTCACTTTACGGAATGCCTTGGAAAAAGAAAAGCTGCTGGAATATCCGCAGGAATAGGCAATATTCTGGATGGACAGGCTGCTTGACTGGAGCAGCTCTTCGGATTTTGTGATCCGGTACCGGGTGAGAAACTGCTGCGGGGAAAGTTGTACGGTTTTTAGAAACAGTTCCGTCAGATAACTCCGGTTCAAAGACAAATAGTCCGCGATTTCCTGTACAGTGAGTGGATTCTGATAATTTTTATGGATGTAGGAGATCGCCTGATTAATATATACGCTGGATGTATTCTGCTGAGGAGAAACCGTACATCCGGCGTCCTCCACCAGAAGGGCGAGAAACTGCATCAGAATTCCCTGGATGTAAATCTCATTTGCGGCACTTAAGGCGTGATGCTTCATCATGTCCAGGATATAGGATTTTGCGGTATCGATCTGGGTACAGGAAAAAATCGGATTTCTGGCAGAAAGACCGGCAAGCCGCAGATATTTTTCTGCATCATGACCGCCGATACCGACCCAGAGATAGCTCCAGGGATTCACTGAATCCGCCTGATAAAAAGTCAGCTTACCGGGATGAATGAGAAATCCCTGTCCCTGTTTGATCGGATAGCGTTCTTCACCGGAGTAAAATACACCTTCTCCCTCCAGACAGAGATGAAGCAGGTAGCAGTTCCGGACTGCCGGCCCGAAGGAATAGGAAGGGGGGCAGTCCTGCATTCCGCAAAAGACAGTGTAAATGTCTGAGAAGATACTGTGATAAATATCGGATTGTGAATAAGAGGACATAGGGGACTCCTTTCGTGTGAATGTCTGTGATATTTTATCATGTTTCGATATCTCTGACAACTTATATACCCATTTGAATCATGAAAAAGCACGAATGATAATAGAGATGAAAGCCAAAGAGCAGAGATTTTTTATTGCGCAGTTTTTGCGGGGAGGGGTATAATATAATAGGAGAAATTGCAGATTACGGTTTGAAATCAAGAAGGAATGAGGGAAAATATGAACACAATCGTAGAAATGGACCATGTGACCAAAACATACCGCAGAAAAATCAAAAGCGGGAAAGGAATCTTCAAAAGCAGTAAATTCGAGACAAAAGAAGCAATCAAAGATATTTCGTTTCAGATCAAAGAAGGAGAGATGGTCGGAATTGTAGGACTAAACGGTGCAGGAAAATCCACATTGATCAAATCCATGCTGGGAATTCTTTCTCCGGACAGCGGGGAAGCGAAAATGTTCGGAAGGGACAGTTTTCAGTTCCGCAAGAAAAATGCAGAATATATCGGGGCAAATTTTGGACAGAAAAGTTCTCTTGTATGGGATCTTCCCTTTATTTACTCTCTGGAGTTAAACAAGAAAATATACCGGGTATCGGACGAACGGTATGAGGAAATTATAGAAGAACTGGAACAGTTTTTGCAGATTGGGGAACTGTTAAACGATCGACATTTACCATGCCGTGATCCGGGTAGCCGTCAGTGCGCGTGATTCCGATCGCTCTGGCGAATTATTATCCGACAGTCTGCATGCTGGGAGAGGGCAGCAGCGGGATTTTGCTGTATATAGCAGGTGCCTGTGTCATATTGGGGGTCATTGACGTTCTGGTGTGGAAGAAAGGGATGAAAGCGTATCAGAGTACCGGGGCATAAAGATAAACCAAAACCTTCTTGCGGCGGGAATAAAAATTACATATAATAGAAGTAATTGATAAAAAGAGGCGTTCGATGGCAGAAAAAGAGACATGGAGGAATCAGATATGAGTTTTCAAATTTACAATTGGCTGGAAAAATATGTGCATGAAGTGGTAAGTACATTTGGATACCGCATCTGGTTTATCGGGGTACAGGGCAGTTATGCCAGAGGGGAAGCCACAGAAGAGAGTGATATTGATGTGGTTCTGATTCTGGATACGCTTCTTCCGGCAGATCTGAGGATCTACAGAGGGATGCTCAATCGTCTTCCGTACCGGGAAAAGATCTGCGGATTTATTTCCGGCCGAGAAGAGCTGGAGAACTGGTCTAAAGCAGATCTTTTTCAGTTTTGTCAGGACACGATGCCGCTGAAAGGAAGTCTGGATGAGATCGTGGCAAAGCTGGATATGGCAGACGTGAGACGGGCGGTTCATACGGGAGCCTGCAATCTGTATCATGCCGCCTGTCACAATATGCTCCATGAGCAGAGTCGGGAAGTTCTGATGGAATTATATAAGACATCGGTATTTACAATCCAGGCGGAATATTTTTTAAAGACCGGGAATTATCTGAGAAGAAAAGCCGAGCTGTTTCCGAAGCTGAACGGACTGGATCGGGAGATTTTGTATATTGCGATCGAGATGAAGCAGAAAAGCGGAAAAGTGAAAGGCAGTTTTGATGAGCTTTCTGAAAAGCTGATCGTGTGGTCCAGCGGACTGATCAGACAATATCAGGGAGAAAAATGAATGAATACATATAAATTGCTTCAAAAATAGGCGCGTTCCAATGAAAATATGCGGGAAAATGCAGAAAATTGCAAGAAAGGATTGACGAAACATCAAAAAGTCGATAGAATAACAACCAGTGATAAAAGAATTGGAGGAATCTTGCAATGGCGGCGTATAAGGATTTGACGAAGGAAGAATTATTGGAATTAAAAAGCGGGCTTCAGGCTCAGTTTGAAGAGGTAAAAGCCAGAGGGCTGAAACTGGATATGTCCAGAGGAAAACCGGCAGCAGCACAGCTGAATCTGTCTATGGAGATGATGAACATTTTAAACAGTGGAACAGATCTTGTCTGTGAAGACGGTGTGGACTGCAGAAATTATGGTGGCTTGGATGGAATCGCAGAGGCAAAACAGCTTCTGGCAGATATGATGGAAGTACCAAAAGACAACGTGATCGTATTCGGAAATTCCAGTCTGAATGTGATGTATGATACAGTAGCCCGTGCGATGACACACGGAATCATGGGAAGTACTCCATGGTGCAAGCTGGATAAAGTGAAATTTTTATGTCCGGTTCCGGGATATGACAGACATTTTGCAATCACAGAACATTTTGGAATTGAGATGATCAATGTTCCGATGACAGCAACAGGTCCGGATATGGATCTGGTGGAAAAACTGGTCAGTGAAGATCCGGCGATCAAAGGTATCTGGTGTGTACCGAAGTATTCCAATCCACAGGGAATCACATATTCTGACGAGACAGTGTATCGTTTTGCAAACTTAAAGCCGGCAGCAGAGGATTTCCGTATCTTCTGGGATAATGCATATTGTGTACATCATCTGTACGAAGACAAACAGGATTACCTGCTCGAGATTCTGATGGAATGTAAAAAAGCAGGAAACCAGGATATGGTATACAAGTTTTCTTCTACCTCCAAGATCAGTTTCCCGGGTTCCGGTATCGCAGCAATCGCGGCTTCTGATGCGAACCTTGCAGACATCCGCAATATGATGAAAGTGCAGACGATCGGCCATGACAAAGTAAATCAGCTTCGCCATGTCAGATTCTTCAAAGATATTCATGGAATCGTCGAGCACATGAAAAAACATGCAGATATCATGAGACCAAAATTTGAGACGGTTATCAACACATTAGAGCGTGAACTGGGAGGACTCGAGATTGGTTCGTGGATCGCTCCGCGTGGCGGATACTTTATCTCCTTTGATGCCATGGAAGGATGTGCCAAAGCAATCGTTGCAAAAGCGAAAGAAGCAGGGCTTGTGATGACAGGCGCCGGAGCAACATTCCCATATGGAAAAGATCCAAAAGACAGCAACATTCGTATTGCTCCGTCTTATCCGACACCGGAAGAGCTGGCAGTTGCAGCTGAGATTTTTGTACTCAGTGTAAAACTGGTCAGCATCGATAAATTGCTGAAAAATTTATAAGATTGTTTCATGAAAAAGGACAACTGACTTTGAGTACAGCCCTCAAAATCAGTTGTCCTTTTTTGTGTGGTCATGCGTTATTTCTCTGTTTTTACGGCATGTTTTTTCGGCAGCGTGAATCCATTTCCATGCACTTCATTTACCTTTCCGATGATCATAAATGCAGTAGGGTCGATTTCCATAACGAGCTGATTGAGTTTTGAAAGCTCCCGGTTGGAAATGACGGTCAGGATCATATTTTGTCTGGAATGAAGATATCCGGTTTCTGTATGAAGCAGCGTAGATCCCCGATCCATCTTCCGCGTAATGGCTTCATTGATTTCATCGGATTTCTGGCTGATGATCTTGACCTGCGTCTGAGCCTGGCCGATGACAAGAATTTTATCCAGTACAATGGTGTAGGTCATGACAAGAAGAATTCCGTACAGAATGGCCTCTTTGTCACAGAACAATGCCTGACCGATCAGGATCAAAAAGTCAAATACATAGAGCATTACAGAAACAGGCAGTCCGAATTTTTTGTTCAGGATCAACGGAGGGATATCCATGCCTCCGGTAGAAGCTCCGCACCGTATGACGATTCCCAGTGAAAATCCGATAAAGAGTCCGCCGAAGATGCTGGATAACATCCGGTCATCCGTGATTGTGGAAAGCGAAGGGATATTTTGGAAAAATCCAAGTGCAATCGGATAGTAAAAGGTACTGATCAATGTGGTCAGGGCAAAATCAAATCCCAGTATCAGCGCACCGAGTAAAAACATGATGCAATTGAAGATAAACACAAAGACAGAAATCGGCAGATGCAGATAATGATCTATGATCAGAGAAAGTCCGGTGGTTCCTCCGGTCATCAGCTCGTTGGGAAGAACAAACATGACGATTCCCAGTGCCATGGTGGTGTTGCCAAGGAAAATCATGAAAAGATTTTTTGGCCTAAAAATATTGGTTTTCATGGTTTTGACACTCTCCTTTGAAATAATTATGCGTTAAGTTACTATGGTAAAGCGAAAAAAAACAGGCTGCACATCAGCCTGTCTGTTGATTATATGAAATTGAAAAAGATGTTCTGTCAGATCTTTTCATTTGCGTTCGCTTCCTTTTTTGATTTCCGAAAAACAGTATAGCATAATTTCAGGGAAAAGTACAAGAAGAAAGTGTGAACAATACGGAGAAAAAGACATAATATAAGGAAAAAAGGATGTGCGTAAAATGGCATATGAGACATATGGACAAATAAACGGTGTGATAAGGGAGATTCAAAGAGGGGATTCCTGCTGCAGCCAGATTCTGCGTCTGGATACAGAAAACGGAGAAGTACGCTTTACCGTGATGGCGGATACAATGGTGATCGAAAATGTAAGGCTGCGAAGAGGAATGCGGGTTGCCGCGTTTTATGATACCAGCCTTCCGGTTCCGGCAATTTATCCTCCTCAATACCGGGCAGAGATTGTGACAGTGCTTCGGGGAGAACAGAATGTGATGCTGAATTTCTTTGATGAAAATCTGGTGGCAGAAGATAATTCACTTCGGTTAAATCTCAGTCCTGTGACAAATATCATGACACAGAACGGGCAGAGGTTTACCTGCAGTCCGAGAAACATGGAGCTGTTAGTCTATTATACCAATACGACATTCAGCATACCGCCGATGACAACGCCCCAGAAAGTGATCGTAATGTGCGAGATGTAGAAAGATAAGAATTTGTTATTGGAGAAATCGATCATAAGCTGGTCTCTTTTCCGGGAATGCAGTATAATAAAAACAGAGCAAAAGGGGGGATGATGTGAATATCAATTTAAAACAGTTGGAGCCGTTTTGCGCACTGGTGCGCTCGGTGCGGCAGTGATCGGATGGCAGAAAATGAAAGGGAGGCAGAAGAAAAGATGAGTGACAAAGAAGAGATTGTGTTTTGTAAAGGCGGGGGCTGCACGGCAAAACTGGGCCCGGGAATCCTGGCAAGAGTTCTGGAAAAGATACCAAAGACGAGGGACGAAAACCTGATGATCGGATATGACAGTTCAGACGATGCAGCAGTGTACAAACTGACAGATGATCTGGCAGTGGTGCAGACGCTGGACTTTTTTCCTCCCATGGTGGATGATCCCTACACATTCGGACAGATCGCGGCAGCAAATGCATTAAGTGATATTTATGCCATGGGCGGAGATGTCAAAACCGCATTGAATATTGTCTGCTTTCCGGAAAACTGGGATTTGAACATACTGGGGCAGATTATGCTGGGTGGCGGAGAAAAAGTCAAAGAGGCGGGCGGTGTTCTGGCAGGCGGACATTCGATTGCGGATACAGACGTCAAATACGGACTTTCTGTAATGGGGACCATACACCCAGACAAGGTGTTTGCAAACAATGGATGCCGGGCGGGGGATGTTCTGATCCTGACAAAACCACTTGGAGTTGGAATCGTGTGTACTGCAAACCGGATCCAGGAAGCATCCGAAGAAGCAATGGCGCAGGCAATCCGTTCCATGACCACCCTGAACAAGTATGCCTCAGAAGTAGTGAGAAAGTATCAGGTGCACGGCTGTACCGATGTGACTGGATTTGGTTTTCTGGGACATCTCCTGGAGATGCTGGGAGATGCATATTCTGCCCGCGTCGAAAGCAGTCAGGTTCCATATATTCCGGAGGCGTTTGATTATGCAGGGGAATTTTACCTGACTGCAGCAGCCCAGAGAAACAGAAACCATGTGGGAGAAGACGTGCAGTTTTTTGAGGTTCCGTTTGAAATGGAAGAGATTTTATTTGATCCGCAGACATCCGGCGGGCTGCTTGTCAGCATAGAAAAAAGTGATGCGGAGCAGTGTCTGGAAGAGTTGAAGGCTCTGGGACTGCCCTGTGCGATTGTGGGAGAAGTCACAGAAAAAAGAGAGAAAAAAATAGAAGTGAGATAGAGGTGCAGAGAACATGAAAAAATATATGGTAGATGCAAGAGGAAAACAGTGTCCGATTCCGGTAGTGGAGACGAAAAAAATGCTGGCACAGATGGCAGAATCAGATATCGTAGAGACACTGGTGGACAATGCCATTGCCGTGCAGAATCTGGAGAAAATGGCAAAACAAAAACAGCTGGAATGTTCCTGGGAACAACAGGATGAACATACATATCGGGTTTTTATAAAGGCAGAAGGCGCTGTGGATGAAGCGGGGGAAGAGACTGCAGAATGTATCCCGTGTCAGCCGGTCTCCGAAAAAACAGGAAATACAATCGTTGTGTTATCTTCTGACTGCATGGGAGAGGGGGATGAAGTTCTTGGAAGGGCACTGATGAAAGGCTTTATTTATGCGCTCACGAGTCAGGAAGGGCTTCCGGATACAGTCATCATGTATAATGGAGGCGCCAGACTTCCGGTAGAAGGCTCCGAATCCCTCGAAGATCTGAAGCTTTTGGAATCGCAGGGAGTGGAGATTTTGACTTGTGGAACGTGTCTGAATCACTACGGACTGACGGAGAAGCTTTCTGTGGGAGGTGTTACAAATATGTATGTGATCTGTGAAAAAATGCTGCAGGCAGAAAAGGTTGTGAAGCCATGATTTATCTGGACAGCGCGGCGACCAGCTACTATCGTCCGAGAGAAGTGGCGCAGGCAGTGTATGATGCGATCCTGACCATGGGAAATGCAGGCAGAGGAAGCCATGCATCCAGTCTGAACAGTGCCCGCATGATCTATGAGACAAGGTGTCTGCTGAATGAATTATTTCACGGACCAGGACCGGAGCAGGTAGTGTTTACCAGTAATGCTACGGAAGCTCTTAATATTGCAATTCAGGGGCTGACAGCTCCCGGGGTGCGGATGGCGGCGACAGCAATGGATCACAACAGTGTCTTACGCCCCGTGTATCGGGCAAAAGAGAGAGGGTGCAGCCTGCAGATCCTGGATGTGGATGAGAAGGGGCGGCTTTCTCTGGAAAAGCTGGAAGAATTGTTTCAAAATGGTGTGGATATCTTTGCCTGTACCCATGCATCCAATGTGACAGGAAACTTAAATCCACTGACAGAAATCGGAAAACTGTGCAAAAAATACGGCGTGTTGTTTCTAGTGGATGCGTCTCAGACAGCAGGAGTATTTCCAATCGATATGGAACGAGATTTTATTGATATCCTCTGCTTTACCGGACATAAGGGCCTGATGGGACCACAGGGAACAGGGGGGATGATCGTACAAAAATCTGTACACCTGCCTGCGTTTAAAACCGGGGGAAGCGGAGTGCAGAGCTTTCTGAAAACACAGCCCAAGGAGATGCCGACTGTACTGGAAGCGGGGACGTTAAACGGGCATGGGATTGCCGGATTACATGCAGCATTAAACTACATTTTGAATGTCGGAACAGAACAGATCAAAAGGATTGAATGTCAGAGAATGCGGCAGTTTTATGAGGGAATCAAACATCTGGATGCTGTAAAAATCTATGGAGACTTTTCAAATATGGAGCGGGCGCCGATCGTCGCTTTGAATATCGGAAATTATGACTCTTCTGCAGTCAGCGATGAGCTTTCCGAGGTGTACGGGATTCAGACGCGTCCTGGGGCACACTGCGCACCCCTGATGCACAGGGCACTTCATACAGAGGAACAGGGAATCGTACGATTTAGTTTTTCTCATTTTCTCAGTGAAGAACAGGTGGAGGAAGCGGTACAGGCAATCAAAGAAATGACAGCAGGAGAAGAGATATGAGACCAAAAGAATTACGTATCATAGTGACATTTGAAACGACAACAGCTGCGATGGCATTTGAAAGCGAGGCAAAAAAGCGGCAGATCGGGGGAAGACTGATCCCAGTTCCAAGGGAGATCACATCTGGATGCGGACTGAGCTTTTCAGCACCGATAGAAGAGAAAGAACAGATTTACAATCTGATACAGCAGCTGCAGTACCAACAGGTGCTGGAACTGATAATATAAAAGAAGAGAAGCAGTTCAGGTATGATCCTGATCGCTTCTCTTCTTTTTTATTCTTCCGGAGGTGTTACGGTACCGGAATCTCCATTGCTGTTTCCGTTATTATTTCCGTTGTTGTTTCCATTGTTTCCGGAATTGTTGTTGTTATCACCGGACTGATCGGAATTTCCGGAATCCTCATTATCTTCGGAATCCTGGCTGTTCTGAGAATCGGAATCCTCTTTGTTCTTATCGTCATCATCCTCGTCATCCTCTTCTTCCTCATAGTGGCCGGAGCAGCTCTGCGTCGGACCGGTTCCTTTTGCGAAATATTCCGTGTAGGACGGACAACTGCTGACCGCCAGAAGACCAGTGACAGAACATACTGTTTTCTGCTCTACAGATGCAGGCATGGTAAAGTTCTTTACCTGAAGACCGAGTGTAGTGTTGACACGGTCCATGATATTTTTCCACATGACTTCGTGCCAGGTCTGATTATAGATATTCTCCATTGGTTTATTGGAATCATATCCACCCCAGACAGAGCATGTATAGTACGGTGTGTAAGCAGCAAGCCAGAGGTCAGTACTGTATTCGGAAGTACCGGTTTTTCCGGATGCAGGCATTCCATTTGCAAGCTGTGCAGCTGTACCGGTACCACGTTTGATCACATCCTGCATAGCATTCGTCAGAAGTGCTGCTGTGGAATCCTTTACAACCTGATGAGTCTCAGGAGTACTGTTGTCCAGAATGACATTGCCGTCATGATCCAAAACCTTTGTATATAAGATCGGTTTTGTGTACACTCCATTGTTGGCCAGTGCAGCATAGGCAGCAGTCAGTTCAATGTTATAAACACCGTTTGTGATACCGCCGAGTGCAGTGGACTGGTTGTAATCGTTGTGTGCCGGATCATCTTCTTTGCTTACCAGTGTAGTAAATCCAAAGTTCTCAAGATATTTCATACCTGTATCGATACCGATATCAGTCAGAGTACGTACGGCACAAACGTTCATGGAGTGGAGGATCGCATAACGTACAGTAGCCTGTCCAATATATTTGCCATCCCAGTTGTTGACCGGAGTTCCGTCGCTGTATGTGTACGGAGAGTCTTCAATCAGAGAAGCCAGAGTATATTTTCCGGTATCGATCGCCGGAGCATAAACACCCAGCGGTTTGAAACAGGAACCTGGCTGCCGGTGAGAATCGGTCGCACGGTTCAGAGAAAAGCTGGCTGTTTTTTCCCCGCGGCCGCCGACAATGGCTTTGACTTCTCCCGTATACTGATCCATCACAACAACAGAAGTCTGAGGCTGTGGAGGGATTGTAATACTTTCGTCTACAGTATCCCCTTCCTGGATATTAAGTGTTGTCTTATATTCCGCAACTGCCTGATTGGCTTCATCCGGGGAAGAGAAGACAAGTGGATATTCACGTCCCCATGCTGCCTGAATATAATCTCCTACATTGTTCTGGCTGTAGTTTTCAACAGAACCGTCAGCACGTGTAACAGTCAGTGCGTATTGCAGTCCGTATTCGATGGTAGACGGATAGTTGCTCGGATCGGCAACCTCTTCATCGCAGATCTGCTGGATCGTCGGATCCTGTGTCGCATAAATCGTCAGACCGCCGCTGTACAGCAGATTATGTGCCTGTGTTGCAGTGTAAGATTTACGTTCCTGCAAATCGTTTAACACCTGTTCTGCAAGCTCATCGATAAAATATGTGTTCGGTTTTTCCGCATCAGAGCCGACTGCAGTAGGCTGAATCCTGTCATAGACAGGGTCTGCCTTGGCCTCATCAAATTCCTGCTGGGTGATGTAGCCCTGTTCCAGCATGTTGTTCAGTACAATGTCCCGTCGTTTGGCGTTCTCCTCCGGATGAGTCACAGGATCGTATCTTGTCGGGTTCTGGGTGATCCCGGCGATGACTGCACACTCCGAAAGTGTAAGCTCTGAGACATCTTTGTTAAAGTAGCGCTTTGCGGCAGACTGAACACCGAGACAGTTCTGTCCCAGGTTGATGGTGTTCATGTAGGCTTCCAGAATCTCTTCTTTGGTCATCTGCTTTTCAATTTCCAGGGCAAGATACTGCTCCTGCAGTTTTCGCTCCAGACTGTCGAAAAACGTTTTTTCATTCGTGAAATTCGGGAACACGTTATTTTTGATCAGCTGCTGGGTGAGCGTACTGGCTCCTTCTGAAAAGTCTCCGCTTGTGATACCTACAAGACCGGCGCGCAGGATACCCTGCAGGTCGATTCCGTTGTGCTCGTAGAAACGCTCGTCTTCAATCGCTACAAATGCATTGGCAAGATATTTTGGAATTGTGTCAATGGTCTTGTAGACACGGTTGGATCCGGCTTCTCGGAACTGCCCCAGATTCTGACCGTTAGATGCCGCAACCACCTGGGATTTATATCCGCTTGGTTTGACTTTGGCAGGAGTGATCTCTGGCGCATCGTCAATGATCTTCTTGACGAAAAGACTGCCGCCTACGGCACCGATGATGCAGATGAGAAGGAAACAGATGACAACGGCCTTAAAGACACGGACGCCGACCCGTTTCTTTTTCATATTTTTCTTTGAAGATACATTTTTTTTCTTCTTCGAAAGGCTTTCTTTTCCGTAATTCATGAATAATATCCTCCTTTATTCATTCTATTCATTATATCAAATTTGCTCTTTTAAAGCAAAGGAAAAAGAAAAAGTTCATATTCTTATAAAAAAATTTTAAGAATTGCACAGTTTTTCTTGTGTTTGTTCCAAAGGCATAGTATATATAATTGAGAAAGAACAGGCAGAAAAAACCTGAAACAAACAAAAGGCATGGAAAAAGCAAGGTGGGAGACAGATGGAATACAGGACAGTATATCAGGGCGGCAAGGGCGAGATTGTGGAAAAAAAGTCCCGGTTTATCGCGGAAGTATTTTTGGTGCACTCGGAGGAGGAAGCCATGCAGTATCTGGAACAGATACGGAAAAAGTACTGGGATGCAAGGCATCACTGCTGGGCCTATGTAATCGGAGAAGAACGCGTGACAGAGCGCTGCAGTGATGATGGGGAACCGAGCGGTACAGCGGGCAAACCGATTCTGGAGGTCATCCGGGGAGCGGGCCTTCACAATATTTTTGTAGTTGTGACACGGTATTTTGGCGGGACACTTCTCGGAACGGGAGGCTTGGTGAGAGCGTATACCGAATCAGCAAGAGAAGGGATTTCCCACAGTCAGATTATTACCAAAATCTATGGATTTAAACTGAATCTTACAACAGATTATACCGGATTGGGGAAAATTCAGTATCTGCTGGGACAAAGAGGGCTGACAATCCTGGACAGTGTGTATACAGAGAAAGTAGATCTGACTGTCCTGATTCCGAAAGAGGAGGAGTCAAAGGTGATCGCTGAGATCACAGAAGCGACAAATGGTCAGACCGGAATAGCCAGAACAGGAGAGTGCTGGTTTGCCAACGTAGATGGTGAGATGGTCGTATTTGAATAAGTGACAATAAAAGGGGCTGTCGCAAAATGCATCTTTCATACACGATATCAGGCATGCCCGGTCAGACCCGGACAATATCTTGTAGAAATTTAGCACTTTGTGACAGCCCGATTTTGCCTGTAAGGCAGTGTCCCGGGGACGGCAGGACGCTGGACAGACGGGGCGGGCATAATGCCCTGTTTTAAAGGAAGGAGAAGATAAAGTGGCTCAGGAGCAGAAAAATGTACAGGAACCAGATCTTAACCAGTTGAGAAAGGTGCGCCGCGAGAAGCTGGCGGATCTTCAGCAAAGCGGAAAAGACCCGTTTGTCATCACGAAATATGACCGGACGCACCACAGCCGGGAGATAAGAGACCGCTATGAGGACCTGGAGGGGAAACAGGTGTCCGTCGCAGGGCGCATGATGTCCAAAAGGGTGATGGGAAAAGCATCATTCTGCAATATACAGGATCTGAAGGGAAACATACAGTCCTATGTGGCGAGAGACAGCGTTGGCGAAGAGAACTATAAAGAGTTCAAAAAGCTGGATGTGGGCGATGTGATCGGCGTGGAGGGAGAAGTGTTCAGGACAAAGACCGGCGAGATATCCATTCACGCATCACATGTGACCCTGCTCTCAAAGAGCCTGCAGATCCTTCCGGAGAAATTCCACGGGCTGACAAACACAGACACACGTTACCGCCAGAGATATGTGGATCTGATCATGAATCCGGAAGTGAAGGATACGTTTATCAAACGTTCCAGGATCTTAAGCGCAGTCCGCAGATATCTGGACGGCGAGGGATTTATGGAAGTGGAGACCCCGATGTTGGTGAGCAACGCGGGCGGCGCGGCGGCTCGGCCGTTTGAGACACATTTCAACGCACTCGACGAGGACTTTAAACTGCGCATTTCTCTGGAACTGTATTTAAAGAGGCTGATCGTGGGCGGTCTGGAGAAGGTTTATGAGATCGGGCGCGTGTTCCGCAACGAGGGACTTGATACGAGGCATAATCCGGAGTTCACTCTCATGGAGCTGTATCAGGCTTATACAGACTATAACGGCATGATGGATCTGACAGAGAACCTGTACCGCCATGTGGCGCAGGAGGTCCTCGGCACGACAAAGATCGTGTACAACGGCGTGGAGATGGATCTGGGCAAACCGTTCGAGCGCATCACCATGGTGGATGCCGTGAAGAAATACGCGGGTGTTGACTGGAATACAGTAGAGACGCTCGAGCAGGCGAGAGCGCTTGCAAAAGAGCATAATGTCGAATTTGAGGAGCGTCATAAAAAGGGCGACATCCTCTCCCTGTTCTTCGAGGAATTTGCAGAGGAGCATCTGATCCAGCCGGCGTTTGTGACAGATCATCCGATCGAGATCTCCCCGCTGACGAAAAAGAAACCGGAGAACCCGGATTATGTGGAGCGCTTTGAGTTCTTCATGAACGGTTGGGAGATGGCGAACGCTTACTCCGAGCTGAATGATCCGATCGACCAGAGGGCGCGTTTTAAAGCTCAGGAAGAACTCCTGGCTCAGGGGGACGAGGAAGCGAACACGACCGACGAGGATTTCCTGAACGCACTGGAGATCGGTATGCCTCCGACAGGCGGCATCGGCTTCGGTATTGACAGGATGTGTATGCTTCTCACAGACAGCGCGGCGATCAGGGATGTTCTGCTCTTCCCGACAATGAAGAGCTTGGATAAATAAACCTAGTGTTTATGCGGGATTGAGGCATTTGAGTACGTCAAAGGACGCATTAAAAGACGCATTTTGACATAGTCATTTACATCAGTATGAAAGAGTACACAATCTGAAAAGAAAAAGATTCAATCAAATATGAACTACTAAGAGGACATTTTCTAAGGAAATTTAGAAGATGTCCTCTTTTTTGCGTTATGGAGAAAATACGTCATTTGTTATGAAGTCAAAGTGAAAGGAGCACAGCAATGAATGAATCAAAGAAGAAAGATAGATATGAGGATGCAAAAAAGTTTGTAAGATATTCAGATGGTGCAAAAATGTACAGTATGGGAATGACAAAATTTCAAGAAGTGGCTAAGGATGCCAAGGCTTGTTATAAAATTGGTCAGCTTGTACTTGTTAATACAGAAATATTGGATAAGTATCTTGAAACTTTTCATATTACAGATTCTGAGTTTTATAAGTAGGTGATGTTATGGTAAATACATTGAGTGGTTCAGTTTGTGCCTATAGAAAAGAAACTGTAAAACCAAGATTTATTCGTATTGATGAGGTAATGGCTTTATTAGATGTAACACAAGATGAGGCAATGGATATAGCGTTGGCTGCTGGAGCAAGATATCAGCTTGCAAAGATTATATTAGTACATAAGGAAAGGTTGATGAAATTTATGAAACATTCTGCAAGAGTTCCTAGTTCAAATAAAATTGTGGAAAAGAAGTTTGTGAGAATCGGAGAGGGTTCAATGACTTACAGCATAGGACATCATAGATTTATCGAAATGGCTAGAGCAGCTGGAGCTGTATATAAGATAGGCGAAGCAAAAGGAAATACTATTCTGATTAATCTGGAGGTGTTTGATGAATATATGGAGCAATTCAGAGAACCGCCAACAGAAATGAAACATCCCTTGCCAAATGTGAAAGGAGACTGATGAATGAGTTACTCATATAAGTGCTATTCAGATACAAAGGATTTTATGAAAAAATTTGTCAATGCAGAGGAAGGAGCGATTATTTATGGGATAAGTAAATCTAGAATCATAGTAATTGCGAGAGAGGCAGGAGCAGTCTATAAAGTCGGTAATTCAGCATTAATCAATACGGAATTATTTGAAAAATATCTTGAACGATTCAGAGAGCCGGCAAGAGAACTGCCTAAGCATACATGGAACAAATTAAAGGAAATGACAAATACACCAAAAACTGGTGAAAATTCGTAAAAATACACCAGTGGTGTCACTTCCGTAAAATTAAAGTGCATTGTAGAATATCAATTGTCCAAGAAAGATTGGACATAACAATTGAATAATCAGTTACAGATTTGCAAAGTAGTTTGCACTACAGAATTTCTGTAGGTAGTAAAATTACGGGGCATGTACCTGGAGGATGAAAGTCACAGCTATCATATTAGTAGTCTGATGGATCGAAAGATGAAGGGCGAGAAGCTGGATGGAAATCTGGTAAAAGGAATCGGCATGTTGCGTAAGGATAATTAACCACAGAGGGCGAGAAGTTCGTCCTTATCCTCAAAAGGCTAAAAGAGGAGATAGTGCTTCTGATAATTCAGAAGGGCGTCGTGAAACACATTTTGTGGCTCGTCTGTAACTCCCGGAGGTGAGAACACCTCTTTGTACACGGGGCGATATAGGAGTCTAGAAGACTGGCGTGTACCTACATGCTTAGCGTTAAGCATAGCCATGTAGACTATATCACTTCCAAATTCAAATTCTGTCTATATGGCAACTAATTTGAAGGAGGATAAAGTGGTGATGGGATTTAGCATAGCATTAATAATTATTGTTCTTATCGTATTGTATTCGTTAGCTAGGACGGCAGGAGAGTCGGACAGGACAATGGAACAGATAAGAGAGCAATCACTCCTTGGAAGGGAGGAGAGCTCTGGTGGGAACAGTTGAAAAAAGAGATAAGCATAAGAAACGCAGGTTTGTATCTCCAGAAGAAAAGCTTGAAAGAGAATTAAAAGATTGTATGCATTGTAGATTCTTCTGGGGACATAACAACAGATGTGCCAATGGAACATGTTGTAAACCATCTAAGAAAAAAGAACAGAAACTTCCGACGGAATGTGTCGGATGTCCATATTATCAAGGGAATGGTTATTGTTTTCCTTGTATGCGAAAGCTGATAGGAAAGTAGGTGGTTAAGATGTTCAAGTGGCTGTTTAAGAAGAAAGGATGTGCAAAACATATGAATAACAAGTTAGAAGTAATCGGCATTGATCATGGTTGGTCAATGATGAAAACAATCTCTCAGGTATTTGTCACAGGAGTTAAGGAGATTACAACAACTCCGGCACTTTTCGGCGATGTACTTGAGTATGAAGGAAAGTTCTATAAGGTTGGCACTGTGAGGCAGGAAGTAAAGGATACAAAGGTCGAAGATGACAGCTTTTATCTTCTCACTCTTGCAGCAGTTGCTAAGGAACTTAAAAGAAGAGGTCTTGCAGAGGCAAAGGTATTCCTTGCCGTAGGACTACCACTTACAAGGTTTGGAGCAGAGAAGAATGATTTTATCAAGTACCTGACAAAGAATAAGCGTGTAAGCTTCAAATATGAGAATGAGCCGTATTATATTGAAATTGATGATGTGGCAGTATTCCCTCAGTGTTATGCAGCAGTAGTGGACAAGATTCCTACAATGGCAAAGAAAACGCTGATAGTAGATATCGGTAGCTGGACAATCGACATTATGCCGGTAATCAACAAGTCACCGGATGAATCAAAGTGTGTGACGATACCAAAAGGTCTTATTACCTGTATGCGTTCTATCAATGAACAGTGTGTAAGACAACTTAACGGAGAGGTAGACGAGTCAGAGATACAGAACATCATGCGATATGGCAGGTCAGATATTGATGATGAATACTTTGCCATTATTAAGGCAGAGATAGAGGATTTTGTTGATAAGGTATATAACTCAATCCGTGAGTTTGGGTATAACTTAAAGACTACACCGATTGTATTTGTCGGAGGCGGGGCAGTTGTGATGAAGAATTTTGGTAGTCATGATGCTAAGAACATTTCCTATAACCTTGATGTAAAGGCAAATGCAAGAGGATATGAGCAGCTTGCCACAATGGGACTTAAAAGCACTAAGCGATTATCATAAGGAGGCAGATGATGGGAAGAAGACTTGAATATGAAGTAAAAACTTCTGTCCGCCTTAACATGAGCAATCCTCAGCATGTGAAAATCAATGATGTGATTCAGAACCTTGATCCGAAGATTTTCAAATCTAAGAATCAGTTCATCATAGATGCGATTCAGTTTTACATTGATAATTATGGAAAAGAAACCTTTGTTATCAAGAAGAAGGAAAAAGAGAGGGCTGAATATATCCGGTCAGAAGATATTGATGACATTAAGGAAGAGGTCATTGAAGCAGCAACCAATGAGGCTAGAAAAGAGGTCATAAGGCTGTTAGGCGGAGTAATATCCGGGATGAATGTTGGTCAGCCGGTAATAATGCAGGCAGCCAATAGTGAAGCACAAGAACCTACAGAAGATGTTATGGACGATGCAGATGTTGCAGGTCTTGCAATGGGATGGATGTCGAAAGGAGACTGATTATTATGAGAAGAGTTATGGGAGTCGTAGGAACAGTGATTTTAGAGATACTCAAGTGGATATTAAGGATAATTCTTGGAGCTTTGAAGCTGGTCTTAGGACTTGTCAGAATAATTCTTCTTCTATTCGCAATGGTGGCAAGGGTATTTCTTTCATTCGTAAGAATGGGCACATTCTGAGAGGAGGTGAGCGTATGCAGGTAAAGGGTTTATTCTTGAATTATAAGAAAAACAGAAGACTTATGCAGTATTTCTTTAAAATAAGAGAGCTGGTATAATGAAAGGAGTTTAAGATGCACAGAATACGGGACAGTCCTATGTGTCCCGTGCATTACAGATAAATAGTTCACCGCAAGGGTGGATGGCACGGAACACAAAGCCCGTCCCTCTTGCGGAGAAGGGATGGGTGATTACTATGAAGAAGATAAGTATTATCTTATTATCCGCAGTACTGGTCTTTTCCATGGCTGCTTGTAATGGTGGTAAGGAAAAGGCTGATAATCAGACAGAGAAACAGACGGAAAGCGTAAAGCCAACTGAAGAAGTAGCAATGGCAACGGAAACTGTCACAGAGGTCACAACCGAAGCTGGAAGTGAAGAGACAGAGAAAGATATTGCCGAGGCTAAAGATTCAGAAGAGAAGACTGATAAAGAAGATAACCGATCCGCATATAATGAAACTGCTTCAAAGCAGGAAGAAAAGCCAAAGCAGAATGACGAGCCGGAACAGAAAGCTCCTGTAAATGATAATGAGGAAGCTGGCGGAAATCAGAGTAATGCAGGTAATGGTGGTCAGACTACAGACAGTCCGAAAGACAATGTGAGCAACCCACAGCCTGCATCCGTGGCATACAGTCCACAGAATGTTGTGTCACTTGCAACAGCAAAGTGTCAGGCAGGAGGGATGATTACCACACAGCAGAATTTACAGAACCATTTGAATGATGGCAGTATCACGCAGGAAGAGTACAATGCGTATTATCCTTACGATGGTATGGAAGGCTCTTATTATAGTGTGTTTGTAGAGACAGACCTCAACAAAGCAAGTACCATTGATGGACAGCGGTTATCATCTGAGGATGCAATCGCAGAATATATTGCAAGTATGTTACTTTTGGAAACAGATCCGGTATTCTACATCAGTTATGATGGAGTTTACACGACAGGCGGCACAGACTATTACGAGTTTCGATGTCACAGATAAATAAAAACGAATAGAAGCAGAAGGAAGAAAGATGTAAGCTATAAACTTATGTCTTTCTTTTTTTATGCGTAAATTAAGGAGGAAAGAGCACATGAAACAGAAACTAAAGCGTTTTATGGCAGGATTTATGGCTATGCTCACACTGGTTGGAACACTCTTTACGAATGGAACAACAGCATTTGCAGCCAGTCCGCAGGCAAATATTGCGTTCTGGAATGCGTCAGTCAAAAATTCCGGAGAAGTAAGTGAACTGAAGCCCGGATATAATCATGGCAAGATTCTGTATTCAATTCTTGACGGAAATTCTGCATATTGTATGAATTTCGGATTAAGAGCAGATGGCGGTCAGCTTATGAACAGCTACGATGATGCGAGCACATCAATGTCAGCACAGCAGAGAAAGCTTTTAAGTTACTGCCTTTATTATGGATTTAACAGTACACAAAAGGCGGCACCAAGCAACAGTCAGTGCGATGAGTATATCGCAACTCAGGCAATGGTATGGGTTATTGTAGCAGATATCTTTGGAACCGGAAGTGGTGATTCGGCAGCAAGAAAGCTCTGTAACACAGCACCAAGTCCTGATTCTTCATACAGCTATTACGAGAGACTCAGGGACAATATCAGCAGCTCCTACAATGCAACACTTCCAAGTTTTGCATCACGCAGAACCAGTGAGGCACCAACTTATGAATTAAAGTGGAATGAGGGAAGTCAGAGATTTGAAACAACATTATCTGACAGCAATGGTGTTTTATCGGATTTTGATTTTGGCATCAGCGGATATTCTGTTGATAAGAATGGCAACAGTATTACAATCTCTTCAACGAGCGTAAATACTACAGCTACAACAGGAACATTCACATCCAATGCCGGCAAGGTTGAGACAACATCAAGCTGTGTATTCTGGCTTACAGGAAAGAGCGGATATCAGGAGTTTATTTCTGAAAGACCGACAGCAGATCCTATCAAAGCATATATCAAGGTCAAGACAGAGAATATCGGATATGGTGAGCTTACAAAGACAGATGAGTCAAGCGGAGTGAAGCTTTCCGGTGCAGTCTATGGAATCTATTCTGACAGCGGATGCACAAACAGAATACAGACCATGACAACAGATGGAAACGGATATGCAAAGTCAGCTGCACTTGTCGCAGGCACTTATTATGTAAAAGAGATTACCGCACCAAAGGGATATGTCCTTTCCGGTAAAGTTCATACACTTACTGTAAAAGCAGGACAGACAACGGGAATCTCTGCAACAGATAAAGAGCAGCTTGGAGCAATCACAATCTATAAAGAGGGTGAGGTGCTTAGCTCATGGAATGGAAGCAACTTCACTTATGAGAAAAAGAAGCTTTCCGGAGCAGCATTTAAGGTAACTGCTGGAGCAGATATCTATAAGGCAGATGGTACAAAGGTGTATAGTGCTGGCGATGTTGTGGCAGAAAGCCTTACAACAGGAACTGACGGACAGGTGGTATTATCTGACCTTCATCTTGGAACTTATGTGGTAACTGAGATTAAGAGCATTGACGGGTATACAATCAATACCACACCTCAGACAGTAGCAGTTGAGTATAAGGACCAGACTGTGACAGTACAGTATGAATCAACTACGATTGAGAATACAAGACAGAAAGCGGATGTATCTGTCGTAAAGAAGGACTCTGACACAGAGAATCCTCTTGATGGTGGCAAGTACACACTTTATGCCGGAAATGACATCAAAAACTATGCCGGACAGGTTATCGTAACAAAGGGTACAGCTCTTGAGACAGTAACTACAGGTGAGGACGGAAAGGCAAGCTACAGCGTGGATCTGCCAAGCTCTAACGGATATTATGTCTCAGAGACACAGGCACCATATGCGTATATCAGAAACAGTAAAGATGTTTACAGCTTCAATTTCAATGTATTACCTGAAACACAGGCAAAGGCATCATTCAGTCACACATTTGTAAATGACAGAACAACAGCAAAGATTCATATCTACAAGGTAGATAAGGAATCAGGCAAGGCAGTAGCCCAGGGAGATGCAAGCCTTGAAGGTGCAGTTTATGGTCTTTATGCGAGAAACGATATCGTGCATCCGGACGGAGCAACAGGAGTCGTATTCAAAGCAGGAGACCTTATAGCAACACTTACAACAGATAAGAATGGCGAAGCAGAGGTCAATAACCTTTACCTTGGAAACTATCATGTGAAAGAAATCACTCCATCAGAGGGGTATCTCTTAGACGAAGAGGAGCACGATGTAGTATGCGACTATGAGGGAGACCTTGTAGCAGAGGTATCAAGAAGCACAACCTCAGCAGAGCAGGTCATCAAGCAGCCATTCCAGCTTATCAAGGTATCTGACAATGGCGATGATACTGAAGTAGGCTTATTGGCAGGTGCAGAGTTCACAGCTTATTTGAAATCATCTTTACCTGTAAAGGCAGATGGAAGTTATGACTTTGACAAGGCAGCTCCGGTAGTAATCGGGGAAAACGGAGCAACAACAATCACATCCGATGACAAGGGACATGCAGTTTCTATTGCAATTCCTTATGGAACCTATGTGGTAGTTGAGTCAAAGACTCCGCATAATATGAAAACAATCAAGCCATTTGAGGTAAAGATAAAGGAGAATCATCCAACAGAGCCTCAGACATGGAGAGTTTTCTTGGACAGAGAGTTTACAGCAAAGCTTCGTGTAATCAAGGAGGATTCTGATACAAAGCAGACAGTACTTGTACCAAATGCAGAGTTTAAGATTTTCAACCTTGATAAGAACGAATATGTAAAGCAGTACACAACTTATCCGTCAAAGGTAGAGCATACTTCATTCTTTACTGATGAGGACGGAGATTTAATCTTACCAGAGGCACTGAAAATCGGTAACTACCGTATTGAGGAAGTGTCTGCACCATTTGGATATGTTGTAAATGATAAGTATGTCAACATCTCTGTTGATACTGACACAGCATTTGAGACAGATGGTGATACAAATGATGCAATCATTACTGTGGAATATTCCGATGCCCCTGCAGTCGGAGAGCTGACTGTAGAAAAGAAGGGAGAGGTACTTGACGGATTTAAGGGTGGACTCCTGGCAAGCTCATATGAGAAAGAGTTTGTTTATAAGGAAGGCTCACTTGCCGGAGCAAAATTCAAAGTTTATGCTGCCGAGGATATTTACACAGCAGACAACCAGAAGGATGCAGACGGAAACCGCATTAAGTATTACAGCAAGGGAGACCTTGTGACAACTCTTACAACTGGCAAGGATGGAAAGGCAACAGCTAAGAATCTTCCTCTTGGACAGTACAGGGTTGTGGAAGTGGAAGCTCCATACGGATATGTATTAAATCCGAATGAGCAGAAAGTGACATTCACATATGTGGATGATAAGACACCTGTTATCAAGGAAAGCCTTACTTTCTCAGATGACAGACAGAAGCTTGATATGTCAGTGACTAAGCTTGATTCAGAAGATAATACACCGATTGCAGGTGCAGTATTTGGTCTTTATGCAGACGAGGATATCAAGAATGTAGATGGCAAGGTAATTATCGAGAAAGGCACACTTCTTGAGAAGACAACATCTGATGAGAATGGAAAGATTGCTTTTGTTAAGGATTATCCATTTGCAAAATATGTTGCAAGAGAGCTTGTAAAGCCTGCCGGATATGTGACAAATGAGGAAGCAGTAAACTTTGATACAAAATATCAGGGACAGGATGTTAAGACTGCTGTATATAACAGCGAGTATAAAAACACACCTACAACCTTTGAGTTTACAAAGACAGATATCACAAGCGGTGCAGAGCTTACAGGTGCAACACTTACTGTACTTGATAAGGATGGAAATGTGGTAGACACATGGACATCTGATGCTAAGGAAGCACATGTGATCAAGAGACTTGTCGTAGGCGAGACTTATACACTTCGTGAGGAATTTGCTCCTTACGGATATCTTAAAGCAACAGATATTAAGTTTACAGTAGAGGACACTGGCAAAGTGCAGCATGTAGAGATGAAGGATGAAGTTCCTACAGGTTCCATCGTTATCAATAAGGACGGCGAATTTGTAACAGACACTACTCTTATGAAGGGTTACTGGTATGACTTTATCTTCAATTTCTTCAAGGACAGCCTTGCAGGAGTAACTTTTGATGTATATTCAAAAGAGGATATCGTAAGTGCTGACGGACTTGACACTGTATATCACAAGGCAGGAGACAAGGTGGCAACCATCGTGACAAATGATAAGGGTATCGCAAGAATTGATGACCTTCCACTTGGCAAGTATTATCTTGTTGAGACAAAGACCATTGATGGTTTTGTATTAGATGATACACCGATTGAGGCAGACCTTTCCTATATCGACCAGAATACAAAGGTTGTATTTGCAGGAATGGATGTGACAAATGAGCGTCAGAAAGTGCAGATTACTGTAACCAAGACGGATTCAGAGACTAAGGAAGCACTTGAAGGAGCAGTATTCGGTTTATTTGCGAAAGAAGATATCGTGAACAAAGATGGCAAGGTAATCGTAAAAGCTGATACACAGATTGAGAGAACAGTAACAGGCAAGGATGGAAAGGCTGCATTTACCTCTGACCTTCCGCTTGGACAGTATTATGTCAAAGAACTTGAGGCACCAAAGGGCTATGTGAAGTCAGATAAGACATTTGATGTGGATGCTTCATATCAGGGAGATAAGGTAAAGGTTATCGAGTTTAAGGCAGCATTTGAAAATGCACCTATTAAGGTAGAAATTTTAAAGACTGATATCACAGGAGAGAAAGAGTTGCCTGGAGCAAAGCTTTCAGTAATTGATGCTGATGGAAAGCTTGTTGAGAGCTGGACATCAGAAGCAGGAAAGACGCATATGATTGAGAGACTTCCTGTCGGAAAGTACACACTCAGAGAGGAATCTGCACCGTATGGATATAAGGTGGCAAGTGATGTAACCTTTGAAGTAAAGGAGACTGCAGAAATCCAGAAGGTATCCATGAAGGATGAGCAGGCAGTCGGTAAGATTGTCATCGAGAAAACTGACAAAGTAACCGGAAAGCCGATCGAGGGTGTTGTATTTGAAGTAAGGGATAAGGATGGAAAGGTGCTTGATACACTCACTACTGACAAGAATGGTCATGCAGAGAGCAAGGAGCTTCCTATCTGTACTTACAACGAGGATGGATCATTCAAAGAAGATATCCATTATACAGTTGTTGAGACTAAAGCAGCTGACGGATATATCCTTGATGAAACAGCTCACGATGTAACACTGCGATATGATGATAATGCACCGGATGTTGTTGTAGCAACTCTTAAGCTTGTCAATGTACCGACAGAGCCTAAGCTTCCACAGACAGGCGACAATGCAAATCCGCTTCTTTATCTTGGAATCGGTGCACTTGCACTTATTACAGGTGTTGGAGTCGGACTTCGTGGAAGAAAGAAAAAGAATAAACAGTAACAATTAACCTTGCGGGGAATGTAAGCCAGTAACTTATGTTCCCTGCTTTTTTAGATTAAGGAGGAACCGTAATATGATGAATTACGAGATTTTTAAGGAAGTAGTAAAAGAAAAGTTTATGGATTATATGCCTGAGAAATTCAAAGGAATGGAGCTTGTGGCAGAGCCAGTGGAAAAGGTGAATGTGACTCTTGATGGCATCATCTTAAGAGAAGAAGGCAGGAACATTTCGCCTACGATTTATATCAATGACATGTATAAGAAGTATCAGGAATGTGGCGATCTTGAGCAAACACTTATGGCTGCATGTGACTTTATGGAAAGGGCATATGAGCAGACTCCGGTTGTTGATGTGGACAGCATTATGAGGGATGCTAACGAGAAGATTGTATTCCAGCTCATCAATACAGAGCAGAATAAAACATTTTTGGAACAGGTGCCTCACAGGGAGTTCCAGGATCTTTCTATTGTGTATAAGGTAATAATCAGTGCCGATAAGGATGCGGTGCAGAGTTCAAAAATTACAAATGAATTTGCGAAAAGACTTGGAATGAGTGAGGAACAGCTCTTTAAGTGTGCAGCGGAAAACACAAGAAGACTCTTCCCACCTGTAGTACGAAGCATGAATGACATTATGAAAGAAATGTTCGCAAGGGATGGGATGCCACAGGAGATCGCAGAGATGATGATAGCCGAGATTCCACCGGAGCAGACGATGTGGGTGATTTCCAATGAAAAGGGTATCAATGGTGCAGCATCCATGCTTTATGAGAATGAGCTTCATGAGCTGGCAGAGAGTTTAGAGAGTGACCTTTATATTCTCCCTTCGAGCGTGCATGAGGTTATTGCAGTATCTTCAGATATGGGAAGCCCTGAGATGCTTGCACAGATGGTAGTCGAGGTAAATATGCAGGAGGTGTCTTTGGACGAGAGACTTTCCAATCAGGTATATCACTATGATAAGGATTTAAGAAAACTCACACTTGCAACTGATACACCAAACAAGAGACTTGATGGTATCGTTGCAGAACCTCCCCTTGTATATGATGCGAAGGAAAAGTCCAGATAGGAGGCAGTTATGGAGCAGGAACTTACAATGGAAGAACTCATTGCTCTCATAAACAGCCAGAAAGGTGACTTTGTTATCCGTGTCGAGTTTGGAGAGGAGGCGGTGTCTGATGCCAAAGAAGAATGACTTCAAGCTTGATGTGGTTTCGGTAAGACTTGTAAAGGATGCTCCGATTTATTCGGAGCATACCTTTAACAATCCGGCGGATATAGCTGCTGTCATGGGAGACTGTATGTGCCAGTTTGACAGGGAAGTAGTGTGTGTGGTCAATCTAAGGTCAGATTTAAAACCTATCAATGTGCATTTTGCAAGTGTTGGCTCTTTAAATGAGGCAATGGCACATCCGAGGGAACTGTTTAAATCAAGCATCCTAAGCAATGCGGCTAGCATGATGTTAATCCATTGTCACCCATCCGGGAACGTATTCCCAAGTAAGGCTGATACCATGATGACAGACCGCATGAACAAGCTGTGTGAACTGATGGGAATACCACTCATTGACCATATCATAGTCGGTGGAGACAATCGTGAATTTTTCAGTTTCAGGGAAAAAGGAATGATTGATAATCCTAAGATTACTCTGAGCACAGATTACCGGACACTTGATATCAAGTCACCGCTTGTAGCAGAGCAGGGAAAGGCAAGGTGAAAGCATGGATGGAAGATTTACGGATGAAGAGCTTGCAATAGCAAAGAGTGTTGACCTGTGTGCAGTTGCAGAAAGTCTTGGGTATACAGTAAAGAGGATTGGCAAATACCACACTTTAAGAGAGATGGATTCCATCCGCATTTACAATAGAAGCCATTGGTACAGATGGTCAAGGCAGTTTGACAAAGGCAACAATGGCGGCTCACAGATAGATTTCTTGCGGGTGTTTTGTGGAATGAGTGTAAAAGAGGCTGTGTTCTGGCTTTTAGATTTTGCAGGATATAGAAGGATCGAGAATCCTGTAAAGCAGCCACTTGTTCATCAGGTATCGCAGAAGCAGGCAGAGGAGAGAAAGCCATTTGTCCTACCGGAACCGGCGGGAGATAATTCCTATCTTATTTCATATCTGAATCAGGAGAGAGGAATCAGCAGGACTGTCATAGATCTGTTTTTAAAAGATGGACTGATTTATGAGAGCAGGCATTACCACAATGTTGTTTTCAAAGGAAATGATAAAAATGGAGTGACAAGATTTGCAAGTATGCGGGGAGTGTTTGATAAGCAGGGCAAGCCATTCAAGTGTGATGTCACAGGCAATGATAAGAACTATGGATTTAATGTGGTAAATGTTAACAGTACAGAGCTTGTAGTATTTGAGGCTGCAATCGACCTTATGAGTTATGTGGATATCTTCACGGATTATGAATCAAATAAGCTGGCACTTGGGATGCTTGCAGATGCACCACTTGAAACATTTCTTCGGGAACATCCGCAGATTACTTCCATCCGGTTCTGCCTTGATGGAGATGAGCCGGGGAGAAAAGCAGCAGCTGAACTTATGAGAAAGTATTATGAGCTTGGATATGAGGTAGAAGACTGTCCGCCACCTGCCGGATATAAGGATTACAACGAGTGGCTTGTAGCGGCAAAGCTTAATCTGAACAGGATGAATAAGCGAGCAGATGAACCAGTCAGGGCATGAGAAATCGGATTTTGATGTGTGGGGGCAGAAAGCGCCCCCAAAACAGCAAAGTGGGGGCAGAAAGCGCCCCCAAAATGTCAAAGTGGGGGCGAAAAGCGCCCCCGCAATTCGGACACGACAAAATCCGGATGAAAGTCAGTATAAAAGTGGGGGCAGAAAGCGCCCCCAAAATAACAAAGTGGGGGCAGAAAGCGCCCCCAAAGTAGCAAAGTGGGGGCAAAAAGCGCCCCCACTTCCATAAACAGAGGGTTTTAGGGAGATTTTCTCCCTAACTAGATGGCATTAGGACAGAGATGTCTCTAATGCGTATCTAGCAGTCGCCGGGGACTAACCGGAGACTGGAGCTTTGGTGAATATTTACTAAACACGGATAAGGAGGTGCAAGGAAACAATGGATGCAGAAGTTACGCTATTTTCAAAACCAGAAGAACTGATTGCCTGGGCAGACACATTTGATATCTTACTTAACCCTTCGATAGAAGATGCTGCAATATTGCTTAACTATATGGAAGGTCATGATTATGCTATTGGCATAGATTCTGATGGGAAGATGTACAGACAGGATGTAGCTGAGGAGAATGGTGAAATTGAACCATACCCGATAGATGATGTTATAGATACTGTTTGTGAATGGAACTATGAACTGATACTTGATGCTGATGCACACAGGAATGATCCAAAGGATTTTAAAGATTATAGTGAGTTTCAGGATAAGTATGACAGTTTGAAAGCAGATGAAAAGAGGCTGGACAGGTTGTTTGAAAAGACCTGTTATGCAAAGGAGATTGATGAAATGGCAGCTGCTTTGGTGGAATCATTCATTAGTCATCTAAGTAGCAGGGATGATTTGGAAAAAGCTGCGGTGACAGTTGCAGAAGGAATTAAGGATTATAGTACGGATAAGAGAGGAAGGTGAGTCTATGGCAGATAAAGTTCATTGTATTAGGAAAACACTAAGACTAATGCCAGAGGAAGCCAAGATGCTTGCAAAAAAGGCATGTGATAATGGAATGAATGAGGCTGAGTATATCCGTCTTCTTATCAGTCAGAAACCAAATGATTATCCGGAAGTAAGGAAGATTCTGAAGGAACTCATTAATGAAGTCAACAGAATTGGAATAAATATCAATCAGATAGTATTTAACAATAATGCCGGGCTGTATTCCAAGGAAGATAAGACACAGCTGATAGCTTATATGCGAAAACTGAATCAGAAGGTAGATGAGGCGGTGGTAAAGATTGGCAATCAGTAAAATCCTTAATATGAAGGATTGTGGTGGGCATTTTCACGGAAAACATCTGAAGAGATCTCTTGATTATGTGATGAATCCGGAGAAAACACAGGATGGAAGGCTCGTTGGTGCAATCAACTGTCAGGTCGATTCTGCTTTTGAACAGATGAAAGCTACAAAACGGAAGTTTGGAAAAGTTGATAAAAGGCAGGGATATCATATCATTCTCTCATTTAAGGAAGATGAAGTGAATCCTGATACGGCATTTGAGATAACCCGCAGATTCGTGGAAGAGTATCTTGGAAAATCATATGAGGCAGTATATGTGGTGCATGATAATACAGCACATGTTCATTCACACATTGTATTTAACAGTGTGAGTTTTGTGGATGGGAAAAAGTATCGCTATGAAAAAGGAGACTGGGCAAAGTATATCCAGCCAATCACGAATAAGCTGTGTCAGGAATATGGTCTTTCAATCATTGATGTTGATGATGGCAGTAAGGAAAAAGAGCATGAAAGCTATATGGACTGGAGCGAATATCGTGAAGGCAGTTTTGTATGGGCAGATATGATTAATAGAGACCTGGATTCCTGCATACTGCAGGCAGGAAATTATGAGCAGTTTCTGGAGCTGTTATCTGACAAAGGATATGAGGTCAAGCAGGGAAAGTATCTGGCGGTAAAGCCACAAGGAATGACGAGATTTCGCAGATGTAAGACATTAGGTGACATGTATTCTGATGAGGCAATCCGGGAAAGGATAGAAAAAGAGGATATTTCATTTTACCGGGAACAGCAGAAAGAAGTACAACCGGTTCTTTGTAAGTGTAAGGTGAGAAGATACCGAAGGGCAAAGATGTCGGGGCTTCAAAAGAGATACTATGCAAAGCTATACCGGATAGGAAAGCTGAAAAAGAAGCCATACAGTCAGGTATGGAAGTATAAGGATGATATCCGTAAGATGCATAAACTGCAGGAGGAGTATTTGTTCCTTGTAAATCATGACATTCATTCAGCAGAGGAGCTTGTCAGTGTAATCAGCTCATTGACAGATAAAAGAAAAGAAGTTTCAGCAGAGAAAAGCCGCATTTATAAGGCTAGGGAGAGAAGTCGAGAACTTTTTGATATAGCAGATGATATGAAAGAGTTAGAACCTGCTGAAAAGTCTTTCCTTCAGGGAGATAAATTTTTTACGGATGAGCATCTGCAATGGGAAACATTGAAACAAAAGCTTTTATCACAGGGATATAGCTTTGAAGAGGTGGAAGCACTGCGTAAACATTATAAAGAGGAGTATTCCAAAGCATGTGCAAAAGAAAGGGCAGTATTCAAAGAGTTGAATATTGGTAAATCTATATGGAAGAGTCTTATTCCAGACAGCGTATCAGATGGAAAAGATGCACAGTATAACAAAGAGACAATACGAGACAGGAAAGAACAGCCAGAACGTTAGGGCTGTTTTTTTAGTAGTTAGGAGGCATATATGGAAGAAAACAGAGAACCGCTTAGTGCGATAGCAATCGAGAAAAAATTGCAGCTTCTCCGAAATAAGCAATTCAGTGAAGATACGATTGCTCTTGTAAAAAGTGATTATGAATATGGACTGAAAGAGGAGGAGATCAGCCTTTATCTCAATAAGTCATACGACATTGAACAGATGAAGATTTTATCGGAATGTCTGCACAAGGATGTTCCAAAAGATGTGATTGATATTATCAAGAATACCAAGTATTCGGTTCATCAGATGCAGGTGTCCCTTGAATTTTATAAAAAGGGTGTACCTGTTCAGACAATTAAGGAGGTTATGGACAAAGGGGAAAAACCTATTACCATGCGACGATTATATGAGGAAGTTCTGGAACAGCTGAATAAAGTCAAGAAACAGATTCCGGAAGAGTCTGAGTATGTGAAAGCACTCATTTCTCAGATGGATGAAGTGGTTGAAAAGATCAATCACCAGAATGAAAGGTATGATGCCCTGAATAAGAAGCTTTCTGAAATAGAAACGTCCAAAGATGACGAGGAAGTCAGGGAGCGTCTAGTCAAGGAGAATCAGGATAAGGATGCTCTTATCAACAGTCAGCAGAATGAACTGAATAAGGCAAGCAGTACGATTGCAAGGCTCAGGGATGATATTGAGAAAAAGGATAAGGAGATGAAGCGTATGGGAGACAGAATAGAGTCATTGGAAGATAAGATCATAAGTGTTGCCACAGAGAATAAAAAAGAAGCAGAAAGTAAGGCAGAGCCGCAGGAAAGCCAGTCTGTATCACAGACAGAAAAAAAGATGGTTGATACAGTTGCAGTTCCGCAGAATATGCAGGCTGTGGCAAACGGGATTCCGGTCTATTATCAGATTCCGGTAGTTGATGGTACCGGAAATGTGGTGCAGAGACTTCCGATTGAGAGAAGTGTGAGAAAGAGCAGCAACAGCGGAGTGGCAAGCCTTTTTGCAAGACTTTCTTTTAAGAAAAAGTCGAGAGCAGACATTGTAAAGCTTGTTGCATCGGGCGATCTTGTTCCGGCACAGCTTGTCCAGATTAAGAGTGCAATAGAAAAGGGACTTACGGAGACACAGCTTATAGAGCTTATTACCAATAATATTTCAGCAGAAAAGATGAAAGAGATTATTGAGATAGCGGTACTTGAAAACAGTATGGCAGATTAGGAGGTACTTATGAATTTAGCAGTAGTAAATGAAGCAGTAACAGAGATGAATGGTGTGGAGCATCAGTTTACAGAGGAAGAGAAAAACTTTGTTGTCCAGTTCGCATTCAGAAGCGGCAGCAAGGAAGATACGATTTCTCTTATTGAAGCATTGGCACATTCGGCAGATAAGGCTGAGTCGGACGAGATTATGGTCACATACAGGGCTAAATATGATATGAAGCCTGCATGGGTGGAACAGGTGGAAAACCTGCTTGTGGCACTTGAAATGTACCGTATCGAGGAGGAAAAAGCAATCAATCATCTGGCAGATATTTTGACTGCTTATGGTATTGATGTATCAGCCGAGGAAATCCGTACTACAGAGACAGAAACACTTAAAACAACAGTCAGAGAGAAAGTGGAGGTGCGATAATGGCAGAAGAGATTCAGGAAGCGGTGCAGATCATCCGTGTTGCTTATGATGGCATTGAGATTGCCATGAAGGTAGGAAGTGGCGGAATAGCTGCCATGCAGAAGGCAATAGATTTCTTAAAAGGGATGCTTGATTATGAAAAGTCACTTGGCAAAACATCCATGAGAAAGCTGCTCTTAAAGGGCGGTGATTTACAGGTGTTACAGTTTAATACCGAAGATATGAAAAAGGTTGAAAAGATGGCAAAGAAGTATGGAGTACTCTATTCAGTACTTCCGGACTGCAACAAGAAAGACGGACTGAGTGAGGTAATCTTTCATACAGAGGCAGTTCCACGTGTGAATATGATGATACAGAAGCTCAAGTTTGGTAAGATTGCCACATTTGACGATTATCTGAAGAATGGAGATGAAAAATCCCTTGGCAAGCTGATGGATTTTTTGAAGGAACAGCAGGGAAACGAGAAAAGCCACACGATAGAAGGGGATAGGGTTAATTCCGCCATTGACGGACTGATTGAGAAGGTCGGAATGTTTGCAATGGAAAAGAAAGCTATCAGTGTGGATCAGGTCAAGGAGAATTTCAGTATCAATGGTGAGCAGGCTGAAAGTGTTATCAGACAGCTTGAGACAATCGGTGTGCTTGGCAGTAAGAATGAGGATGGCACCCATACAGTCATGATGGACAAGGATGCATTTATCAACCGTGTCAGAGGCTATCAGGACCTTGCTGAGAGAATGAGGGCAGTTGCAGCATCAAAAAATGCGAACCTGTCAGATGTGACAATCAGCAAGAAGCTGATTAGCGAAGAAAATGACCATGCTGTTAAGACCAGAGTTCCCGGCACATGGGGAGAAGAGGCAAGATATGTATGGCTCCGTAAGGAAAACATCATGGAGATTCATGGTGGAAAGACAATGCTTACCTTCCTTGATTCCACCAAGGATTATAAGCTCTACGATGAGCAGAATCGTGTGGTGACAACCCAGAAAGGAACCGAGCTTTATACTCACTATGACAAGGTGGAGTCATCTGTCAGGGAGCGTTACGAGAAAGTGCAGAAGCAGCAGAAAAAGACCACACAGAAGAAAACTGTTACCACAAAGAAAGCGAGGTAGCAGCCTATGCAGACAACAAAGAAAAAGCCGTCACTGATATTCATTCTTGTGGGTGCAGTGTTAGCAGGGTATCTTGGTTATCTGATAAATGGTGCGTGGACGGAAGGGATTGCCTTTAATGAATTTATGGACAGATTCAATGATATATGTGCAGTTCCCTTTGCCAACTATTACAATTCCAATACAGTAAAAGCAGTAGCCATTGCATTAGGTATCTATGCGATGGCTATTGTCATGTATTACACCAGTCAGAGAAACTATATGCCCGGCAAAGAATTTGGTACGGCAAGATTTGAAAATCCGAAGCAGGTCAACAAGATACTTGCAGATAAGGATGAAAATTTCAACCGGATACTCAGCCAGAATGTGAAGATGTCGCTGGATTTCAGAAGGCTCAAGCTCAATGGAAATATCCTTATCTGTGGTGGTTCCGGAGCAGGAAAGACATTTTATGAAGTAAAGCCGAATCTTATGCAGATGCCGCATAACTGTTCCTTTATCTGTACCGATCCAAAGGGAGAAATCCTTAGAAGCTGTGGGCAGATGCTAAAGAATAACGGATATAATGTGAAGGTCATAAATCTGTTAGAGATGGATAAATCAGACTGTTACAATCCGTTTTCTTATATCAGAGAGGAAACAGATGTGGTCAAGCTGATTACAAACCTTATCAGCAATACGACACCAAAGGGAGCAACACCAAGTGATCCGTTCTGGGAAAAAGCGGAAGGATTGTTCTTACAGTCTATCTTTTATTATGTGTGGCTGGAGGTACAGCCGGCAAAGAGAAACTTCGAGACAGTACTGAAACTTCTTGGAGAGGCAGAGGTTACAGAGCAGGGAAAGGCATCAAAGCTGGATGTGCGTATGAAGTTTTTAGAGGAAAGTTCTCCGCTTGGAGCCAATCATCCGGCAGTAAAGCAGTACAACAAATGTATGAGAGGTGCAGGAGATACAGTCCGTTCCATCATAATCAGTGCTAACTCAAGACTTGCATTTCTTGAGAATAAGCAGGTTTTACGCTTACTCTCAAAAGATGAGCTTAATCTGTCTGATATCGGCATTGGAGTAAATGGAGATGGTGAGACAAAGACAGCACTCTTTTGTGTAATCCCTGATAGTGACAAATCCTATAACTTTATTATCGGTATGTTATACACGCAGATATTTCAGGAATTGTACTATCAGGCAGACTTTAACTGCGGAGGCAGACTGCCAATCCATGTGACATTTATGTTAGATGAATTTGCGAATGTCGCATTGCCAGATGACTTCTGTTCGCTGTTATCGACAATGCGAAGCCGTGAGATTTCAAGTATTATCATTATTCAGAACTTTGCCCAGTTAAAAGCACTTTTTAAAGATACCTGGGAGACAATTCCCGGCAACTGCGATACGTTCATCTATCTCGGTGGAAACGAGCAGAGTACGCATAAGTATGTGTCGGAGCTGCTTGGAAAAGGTACGATTGATAAGAAGTCAAGCGGTGAGACAAAGGGCAGACAGGGAAGCTCTTCAAGAAACTATGATGTATTAGGCAGAGAATTGTTTACACCCGATGAAGTCAGAAAGCTGGATAATAAGAAATGTATTATCTTTATCCGTGGTTTTGATCCTATCATGGACAATAAGTTCATACCGTTCAATCATCCGATGTTTAACCAGACAGCAGATGGCAAGGGAGAGCCTTATGTTCATCAGATAAGAGGAGCAGATAATCTTATCGGTCCGCCATTTGAGATTCTTTCAGACAAGGCAGTTAAGTATTATGAAAAGCTGAAGGATAAGGGCGAGAATGTGTATATAGATTCTCTTACCTATGAGCAGTTTATGATGCTTGGTGATGCGGAATTAAGCAGAAGATTCTCCATGCAGGATGAGGCAGAGCAGAAAGCAAAGATTGACAGGGAACAGGCAAATGAGCTTGAGTATGTTGATGAGTCACAGAAGTCTGATGCTGCAGAAAGTGCCAATGCATCTAATGGAAGTGCTGGTGCTAAGCCAGTAAGGAATCCTGAGAGGGAAAAGCCTAAGTGGGAAGATACCATCACAAACAGAATGCTGCACTGGTCATATACACCGGAGCAGAAAGAAGAGGTGAAGAAAGCACTTGCTGCAGGAGTTCCCAAAGCAACGATTCTTACTTACTTCTATCCGGAGGTTACTGTGGAGAAGATGAGTTCATATCGGAAGAAGCAGTAAGTAAGCTTAAGGTGCTTTTTTGCACCTTAAAAGGAGGTGGTTGAAGCATACCACATCGGGGAAAGCCCGATTTAATCATTACAACAGGCATTGCCTGATCATATATAGTAACTTTTAACAGCCAGTTAGGGATTATCCCTGCTGGCTTATTTTTTTATCAAAAAGGAGAGACACAACATGAGAAAAGAACAGATTATTACGACAAACAACAATCAGATGGAGGAGAAAGGCATGAAGAACAGATTCATTCACTTTAAGAAAAGATTCGTTCCGGCATTATCCGGAGCACTTATGGGAGTAATGCTTATGAGCACAACCTGTTTTGCGGCAGGAGATACTTCCGCAGTAACACAGCCGCTTGAGAACTTAAAGACACTTATCATTGCAGTCATTGGTGCGGTTGGTGTCATCATTCTTGCAAAGAATGTTATGGAGTTCGCACAAGCCTACCAGCAGCAGGATTCATCTACCATGAACTCCGCTCTGAAAGGAATTGTGGCAGGTGTCATGATGGCTGGTATTTCAACAGTTCTGACATTCTTAGGCTTCTAAGATTGGGGAAATGCATTTCCCCTTTTAGTAAAAGAAAAGAGGTGAATAACAAGTATGGATATTTTTAAGCTTGGAGACAAGATCCTTGCACTTCTTGAGGCGGTGTTTGGGTTTTGGAACAATCAGATATCCCTGGTCTTTGCAATGCTTGGACAGTCACCGGTCAGTTTCAAGGGTGGAGGTCCCTGGGCAGTCATTGAGGGTATAGAGCCGGTCTTTGTAGCAGTCGGATCATCCCTTGTTGTGCTGTTCTTTGTTATCGGTTTCTGCTCGGAAAGCATAGATGTAAAAGATGAGATGAGGTTTGAATCAATCCTGCGTATGCTTATCCGACTGGGACTTGCAGAATGGTTTGTTGCAAATAATGTCACGATTATGAAAGCGTTTTTTACTTCCATAGGAAATCTGGTGGGACTTATATCTGCCGGGACAACGACGCAGCTTGCCATTGACAGTACACAGGCAGACATCATTAAGGGACTCGGATTTGGTGAAAGTCTGGTAATGCTGATACTTACAGCTTTGCTTGCAATCATCATTATTATCTGTGGATTCTTTATCATTTACACAGTGTATTTCAGGTTCTTAAAGATACTGATTATTGTGCCGCTTGGTGCGATTGCATGCTCCACGATGGCAGGAAACAGAATGGTCAGTCATACAATGGCTACCTACTGCAAATATTTTCTTTCGTGTGTATTTGAGGCAGTAACGATGGCACTTGCGATTGTGGTATGTAATGCGTTTATCAATGCAGGACTTCCGGTATTTACAGGAAGTTATGCTGACTGGGCACAGACACTTATATATCTGTGTGAAATGACATTTACGATAGCAATGACTGTTGGAAGCGTGAAGGGTGCACAGACACTTACAAGCAAGGCATTTGGATTATAGAAGGAGGCAGAAATGGATAATGAAAAGAAACAGGTTACTTATAATTCAAGTATAACCGGAGAAACGCAGGTGACATTTGATATCCAGCAGTATATGAATAACAGGGCAATGTTTATTGGTCTTATGTGTAATGAAGATGGATATGAGGAGCCTTTTGGGGATGTGACTGTGAATTTGTCGGTTGCAGCACCAAATTACTGCGGATATCTGAATGTGAATGACATGCCGGATATTGAAAAGTTTATTACAGACAATGACATTGGAGAGTTTACAGGATTCACGCAAAGGAGCGGTTTCTGCGAATATCCACTTTATCTGTTCAATGTAGATAAGCTTAGGGAACTGTGTCCGGATGGAATGGATAAGTATGAGGCGAATATTGGAATGACAAGAAAGCCGGAGACAAAGGATTTATCAAGATAGGAGGCAGGGACAATGGTAATCGAAGTAAACAAGGATATTGACCGCTATCAGGAATCGGTTGCGATGGGACTTACTGCAAGGCAGCTTATATTTTCCATTGCAAGCGTAGTGGTCGGTGGCGGTATTGTCCTTCTTCTTTACAAGTATATCGGTCTTACGGGTTCTGCTTATGTGGCAATTCCCTGTGTGGCACCGATTGCTCTTGGCGGATTCTATTCCTTTAACGGGATGAATTTCTACGAGTATATGGGAAAGAAACTGCATTTTATGTTTGGCAACAGGGCGCTTACCTATGTATCAACAGAGGGAGAGCCTGCAATAAAACAGTTAGAAGCAGAACAGAATGAACAGGTAAAGAAGAAAGGCAGAAAGGCTGAACCGGAGACTGTAACAGCTGATTCGGCTGTAAAGAAGCAGGAGGAGTTTGAAGCAATGAAGAAAAAGACGAGAAACATGCTGCTTGGACTTGTCGCAGTCGTTGTGGCGGCAGCAGCAGGCATTGCAGCATATAAGGCAATGCATTAGAAACGAATAGTATCTGACCGCAAGGTCGGGAACACAGCCCGCAGGGTGAAGTTCCCGGCGGGCTTTCATTATAAGAAAGCGAGGTTAGAGACATGGGTTTATTTACAGACGGATTTAAGTTATTAAAGAAGGCGAGTGAGCCTTTGTATAAGACACCTAAATCCATTCAGGAAACCATAGAGATTATGGCGGTGGCTGAAAACGGCATTTTTGAAGTAAGCAAAAATAAGTATTCCAAATGCTACCGCTTTCAGGACATCAATTACACGACAGCAACCGAGGATGAGCAGATCGGTATTTTCGAGAGATACTGTAAGTTCTTAAATTCGCTGGACTGTAATTATAAGATTACGATCAACAATAAGAACAAAAACATGGATGAACTCCGTGATAAGGTTCTGATTGCTGAGAAAAACGATGGCTTCAATAATTATAGAAGTATCTACAATGACATCATTGAGGAGAAGATTATTGAGGGCAGACAGGGGATTGAGCAGGAGAGATACCTGACAATCACGATTGAGAGAAAGAACTTCGAGGAGGCAAAGGCACAGTTTGCAACCCTTGAGGCAACGATACACAAGGCTTTCATTGAGCTTGGTGCGGAGATTGTACCACTTAATGGCAATGAGAGACTGAAAGTGCTCTATGACTATTATCATCTTGGAGATGAGGGCAGCTTTGATTTTGATATCAAAAAGGCAAAGAAGGTCGGGGCAGACTTTAGAAATGATCTGTGCAATGGGATGGTGAAATATTTCCCGGACCATTTTGAGGATGAGAGTAAATTCTGCAAGGCACTTTTCATCAAAAAGTATCCGAGCAGTTTGTCAGACAGATTCATCAATGAGATTACTTCCCTTCCGGTTCATTCCATCACGAGCATTGATGTGGTGCCAGTTCCCAAGGATCTGACAACAAAGGTGCTTCAGAAGAAATACCTTGGTATTGAGTCGGATATCATCAAGCAGCAGAGAGTCCGTAATAAGAATAACGATTTTTCTACGGAAATCTCATATGCCAAAAGAACGGAGAAAAAGGAGATTGAGGAAATCATGGATGATGTCCGTGAGAATGACCAGTGCCTTTTCTTCGTGGGAGTAACTATTATTCTTATGGCAGAAAGCAAGAAGGAGCTTGAGAGTGTATGTGAGACTGTGGAGACTATCGGAAAACGTAACAGCTGCACGATTGATACACACTACTTAAAGCAGAGGGAAGCACTCAACACAGCACTTCCGATTGGAGTAAGACAGGTGGAGACAATGCGTACCCTACTTACCCAGTCACTTGCAGTGCTTATGCCATTCAATGTGCAGGAGCTTAATGACAGCACCGGAAACTATTATGGTATTAACCAGATCAGTAAGAATGTGAATATCGGCAACAGAAAGAAGCTCATTAACGGAAATGGCTTCGTATTCGGAGTGCCGGGTTCCGGTAAATCCTTTTTCTGCAAGATGGAGATGGGCAGCGTATTCTTGTCGGGAGATGATGAAATAATCGTCATAGATCCAATGAACGAATACTTTGATATTGCTGAGACTTATGGCGGAACAGTGGTAAATATGTCCACCTACACGGATAACTATGTGAATCCGCTGGAGATGGATGTATGGAGCCTTGATCCGAATGATTCCAAGGGAATGGTAAGAGAAAAGGGCGAGTTCATGCTTGGTCTTTGTGAGCAGTGCATCGGTGACAGCTTAAATTCAAGACAGAAGTCAATCATTGACCGCTGTGTGAGAAAACTGTATATCGACATTGCAAGGAGCAAAGAGAAGTATATCCCGGTAATGAGTGATTTTTACGATATTCTCATGGCACAGCCGGAGGACGAGGCAAAAGACATTGCATTGTCTTTGGAACTTTTTGTAAATGGTTCGCTTAACATCTTCAACCACCAGACAAATGTGGATGTGGATAACAGATTTACAGTCTATGGCATCAGGGACTTAGGTACAGAGCTTAGTCCTATCACAATGCTTGTAATGATGGAGTCCATTCAGAACAGGATTGTTGAGAATGGCAAGAGAGGCAAGGCAACATGGCTCTATATTGATGAGTTTCACGTCTTACTAAATTCCGAGTATTCTGCAAAATATCTGCAGCAGCTCTGGAAGAAAGTAAGAAAGCAGGGAGGTCTTTGTACAGGTATCACGCAGAATGTAGTAGATCTGTTGCAGAACTATACAGCAACAACAATGCTTGCAAACTCTGAGTTTGTGGCACTTTTAAAGCAGGCAAACACGGACAGTTCCAAGATGGCAGAGGTTATCGGAGTATCAGAGGCACAGCTTAGATTCGTAACCAATACCGCATCGGGAATGGGACTTATCAAGTGTGGCTCTGTGGTGATTCCGTTTGATAATCAGATTAGTAAGGATACAGACCTTTACAGACTGTATAACACCAATATTCATGAGAAGATTGCAGAACAGAAGAAGCGTGAAATGCAGAACAATGTCGAATAATGCTGATAGAGGTCGCAATTTGCGACCTCAAAGCATGGCCATCCTGGAAGCTAGGTGGCTGTTTTGCATTTTGAGTGAAAGAAGGTGAGAACATTGAAGATAAAGAAAGTGGATGACAAACCAATGGTCATTCACACCAAGGAGAAAGCCAAGATTCATGCCCACGAGCCAAAGGGTGCCAAGATTAAAGGCAGCAATATCTATACAGTAGAGAGAGGACCGAAAGTGCATGATGCTAAAGCCAATGAAATGGATAAAAAAGCATCTGCAAAATTGATGCTTCAGAAAAGTACTGATGGAAAGAGTACTTATAGAAAGAGTACCATTCATCAGTCGGAGGCTAAGGATAAAGGTCTTTCTAAGTTTAAGCGTAACATCAGAGAGTCAGGAACTTCAATCAAGACCAAGAATACCAATCTTCACATTGCAGGAAGAACTGGAGCACTTGCAGCCGGGGCAGTAACAGAGCAGGTGGAAGGCGGGCATGAGGTATCGCAGGCAGCATATCTTGCATATGAAGCAAGCCGCCCTGTTACCGGAACTGCTTCTAAGGGCGCAGCACTTTTCAGGAAAAAGGCGGCAGCCGAGGCAAAGAAGCGTATCAAGAAGGTAGAGGCAGGAAAGAAGCTGGCAAAAAAGACAGCAAAGAAAGCTGCCAAAGATACAGCCAAGGCGGTAGCTAAAGAGACGGCAAAAGAAACAGCCAAGACTACTGCCAAGGTTGTAACAAAAACTGCAACAAAGGCAGCTGCTACAGCGGCAGGAACAGCGGTTGCACCGGGAGTTGGCACTGCAATCGGCATGGCTGCCGGATATGCTGCAGGTGTGTCCATAGAGGTCAAGGATGAAAAGATGACCAACCGGAGCAGGAAGATAAAGTTCTTTCTGGATAAGATGAAAGCACAGGAGAATCAGACGGACAGCGTGGCAAAGCTGGTAAAGGATCTGATTGTGCGAAAAGCGATTACCTGGGTAAAGGCAGCGGCACCGATTGTTGGATTGGTGCTTTTATTACTTGTTCTTGTAGTTGCCATGATTGCGGTTCCGGTTATAGCGGTGATAGCAATCCTTTACAATTCACCATTTGCTTTATTTCTGCCACCACTTGAATCAGGAGATACCGTGCAGACAGTAACGAGTGCTTATGTGCAGGAGTTTAACCGGGATGTGAACACGAAGGTTAATGAGCATACCGGATATGATCTTGGAGAGCTTGTATATGTGGACTATGAAGGTATGGAAGAAAACCCAAGCAATTACTATGATATCATGGCAGTCTATATGGTCAAGCATGGTGTCGGAGATACTGCAACAGTCATGAATGACACTTCAAAAGGCTGGCTGCAGGCAGTAGTAAATGATATGTGTTCATACACCACAAGCACCGGAACAAAGGATGTGGAAGAAACGGATGCAGACGGCAATGTGACTACTGTCACGAAGTCTGTTCTGTATGTGAATGTAACGCTGAAATCGTACAGGGATATGATTTCGGTCTATGGATTTAATTCTGATCAGGTGGAAATGCTTGAGCAGATCATGAGTCCGGAGTTTATGGGACAGCTTGGATATGCCGGAAGCGGAAGTGGCGGCGGAGGTGGAAGTCCGGGAGTAAGCTCCATGACTGAGGATGAAATCAATGCCATTCTAAACGAAATTACAGACAGCAGGCAGAAAACAGTCTGCTCCTATGCACTTCACAGAGTTGGCTTTCCTTATAGTCAGGATTTAAGAGACAGCGGTAACTATTATGACTGTAGTTCCTTAGCCTATTATTCATGGAAAGATGCAGGCGTGGATATTAGTTACGGCGGTGCAACCACAGCGGCAGCGGAGGCACAGGGACTGGATGAAGCCGGAAAGACTGTCTCCTTTGATGAGTTACAGCCGGGAGACCTTATCTTTTATAGTTTTACAAGCAACGGAAGATATAAGAACATCAGCCATGTGGCAGTATACGTCGGAAATGGCAAGGTGGTAGAGGCGCTTAATGAAAGTCTTGGTGTTGTTTACCGGGATGTGGCAAGCACAGGAAAGATTGTTGTGATAGGAAGACCATAACAGGAAATTTGCAGAGAGGGCATAGTCTCTCTCTGAGACTGGAGGTAAGAATGGATTTAAAAGATATGATACTGGTAACAGAAAACGACAGGGGAACAGAGACAAATATGCTGATGACTCTGGATGATTATAAGAGTTTTATAGCAGTTGATGACATGTCAGAGCTTGCAGACAATTTGTTGCAGCTTGGAAGAACACTTGGTGAAGCAGATAACTTCGCAGAGTATTACAGGGCAGCAAATGTAACTGTATCTGCGAGATTCTGTCTGAATGATATTCAGCTGGGGCACTTTCTTCAGGGACTTTATAACGATTCCAAAGAATTTCGGTTTGATAAAGAAGCCAGTTCTTCTGAATGTGTTGCAAAGCTTAAGGAGATTGGAATGACCGATAAGGGCTGGGTGGATGATTTTAACCTGCATTATGAAATGGAGAACCGCTCATTTGAAAGGGGACAGACATTTCATAACTTCAATGACCATGATTACATGGTGCTTGAAGCATTATCACCAAGGAATCTCGTGGTGATGGATATGAAGTCAGGTTCTCTTACAATCGCCCTTGGTGCGACAGAGTATAAGCGTTATCCGAAGGATGAGAAGCCTACAAAGGACAATACCACAATCGGAGTATCGTGGGAGCATGGCATTTATCTCGGTTCCACACTCTCAACCACGAATTTCAAGGCATACAAGAGGGAGTATGGCACACCGGAAAAGATAGAGGATATCTATGATTACAGGGCAAAGCTAAAGCAGAAGTTCTATTTTTATCAGGATATGTCAAAGGATGATGATGTACCAAAGAAGCTGCAGAATGACTTCCTTCACCAGATGTATGAGGATTTTGGAACGATTGAAGAGGACTGTTTTTACGACAGGCTGGAAGATGGAAAGTACGATGAAGGCTTTAAGGAAAGACAGGTAAAGGAAGAAAAGAGCCGGTGATGAGATTTTTACAGGAGGCGATATCATATGGAACAGGAATTTGATGTTGAGATAAAAGAAGTGCTTTCACGAGTACAGAAAGTAAAGGCAGAGTCGCTTGACGATGCCATCAATAAGGCAATGGATATGTATTATGCAGAGCAGATAGTCCTTGGAGCAGAGGACATGAAGGGAGTTGATTTTGCACCTATCAGCGAAAGTCAGCTCCCTTCTTCATTAAAAGAAAACGGAGGAAGAGCAAGATGACAAGTGATTCAACAACAGTAATTAAGAACATGGAGTTTTTAGTAAAGGAACTTCATAAGGAGTGGGACAGATCGGGTGCTTCTAAGGCATCCGTTATTATTTCCATTGAGGAAGTAGATGGTATTAATGATAAGTTAAAAGAGATTATCTATCAGACACAGAAGTCAGTCGATGAGGATGAGCTGACATTTAAACAGAGCATGGCAAAGTCAAAGGAGTGCTATGTGCTTCTTCGTGTGGTGCGTAAGATTGCAAAGAAAAAGGATAAATGCGAAAAACAGGCAATCGACAATGAATTTGCAATCGAGCTGGATAAGGATGAGTTAAAGCTATTTAAGGGATTGTTTGCAGAGATGTTTAAGTAGAGGAGGACAAAGGTATGGGCGTTGATATGAAGGTCAAAGCGATATACGATTCTGAGATTGGTAACATCACCAGATCAGAAAAGAACTGGAAGGATGTGTTAAAGGTCGCAGGTCAGTTATACCGCTATGAATTTGACAATATCGTTATGGTAACAGCTCAGAGACCTCCGGAAAAAAGCACACTCATGGCAGATTATGATACCTGGAAAAAGGTGGGAAGATATGTAAAGCGTGGTGCGAAAGGCTGCGCTATCTTCCCATCAAGGGCACTGAATCCACGCATGAGGTATATCTTTGATATCAGTGATACCGGAGGAAAGAATGTTAAGCTGACATGGGACCTTGAGGGAGAAAATCTTAAGGATTATGTGGATTTTCTTGTGTCAGAAGGTCAGATTGAGCAGTACGATAACAGTGACAGGGAGTCTCTAAAAAATATATTAAAACAGTTTACAGGAACAGATGTTTGGCTTATAATAAAAGAAGAGTTCGGAGACCGAATGACCGAGCTTATGCAGCTATCAGGTAGTGTGATAAAGGAAGAATGTAAGAAACGCAATGGCTTACAGCAGGAAATGGACATGGAACAGCTTGTATATGCAAGTGTCATGTTTGCTGTAGGGACGAGATGCGGATTTGACTTATCTGTGCAAGAACAGGATTTCAGTCAGATCGTAAATATCAAAGACGAAGAGATCATTTACCGTCTTGGTTCCATTGTATGCGATGTCTCCTGTAGTGTTCTTAGAGAATTTAGTCGTAACTTAAAGGCAATCGAGAGCGAAAGGAGAATTGGATATGTTAGAAGAAATGACTTACAAGGAAGTGGACGGACTGCTTTATCCGCAGATAGAGATGCCGGACGAGACGGAGGATCTCACGAAGCTGGGCAAATACGGAAGGATGGCGATGAACTATCTAAAGGAGAACGAGCCGGCAAGATACAAGACGCTGATGAGATTCGGGAAGATGTACGAGAAGATGTCAGCGGTAGAGGAGGAAGCGAATCAGCTGTACGACCAGCTAGAGATGCAGTATCTGGCGAAGCACAAGCCACAGGATCCGTCATCGACAATGGAGATGTGGAAGATAAGAGAGCAGGCGAAGATGCAGGCAGAGGAAGTGGTACTGAATCAGATAGTGATGCGATTCCACTAGAATCAGATGATACAGAACTGAATAGGGAACTTGATGAAATCAATTCATTGGGTGTCAGTAAGGAAGCCGAATATACACAGGCTTCCTTTTTTTTCGACCAGAACGGGCAGGCAAGCATTGGCACCATTCATACTGAGGATGAAAACAATAATCAGTTTATGCGTCAGTTCGAGCAGGACAGAAAAGCTGCATTAGCAGGTAAATACAATTACCTGAATCCCAAAAAGTCTGCAACAGTACCAAGTGAGTATATCAAACAGGTGCTTATGAGAGGTACAGGTTTTATCGGTGGTAAGGGCAGGGTATGCAAGATTTTTGAAACAGAGATTGATGCAGGAACCAGAGCAAAGCGTATCAAAGCAGAATATGGTCAGGGAGGTGCAGGCTGGCCGGTTGACGGACTGGGACTGCACGGATATGACACATTTCATGGGAATGGACTGCGTTTTCAGTGGCGAGATGAGTATGGAGAGGTTGAAGGATATGTTTCGTGGAAAGATATCGAAAAAGAGCTTGGTGTCCTTATTCTTACAGGGGAATACCAGCCTGAGACACCTCGTATTGATGAGCTTGCGATGGACGGACTCCGTGAGGATGATGAGGTCATTGATGCCGAATACCAGGAAGTGGAACCGGAGGAGGCAGAATCAGAGATTGATGATTATGCAATACCGGATGAGCCGGAGAGCTATGCTTCTAACAGAGATTATGTTAGTGCAAAAGGCATGACACCACAGGAAGCTGCCGATGAAGACCGCATGGTAACACAGGCAGAATATGGTGCCGAGATAGAAGCTGAAACATCTGAAAAAGATCCATCAGAGCTTAAGTATATTACACCGATTGATTATGCCAAGCGTATTGCAGAGCTTGATGAAGACCTGCGTGATGCGGCGGAGATTCTTGTAACAGATTGCAGCTGCTACACTCCGTTTAGGGCATTCCTTATGGATGTGGTGCAGTCTGATTTTGCATTTATGCCAAATAAACTTGACCTTATCAGGGATATTGCATTAGGGACAGATAATGCAGAAAGAAAGGCATATTCCAACAATAAGTATGGTCTTGTGGAGTACTCAATCAGAAGCGGATATGTGAAGATCAGCTATAAGAACAGGAATGGTGTGCGTAAAGAAGGTGCTCTCGATTGGCGTGAGTTATATGAAATCTTATCTTATATGGTAAAACAGCCATTTTACTGCGGAGAAGACCAGAAGAAGTATTATCAGGAGACAAAGCAGAAGGCTGACAGGGATAAGATGAATCCGGTCTATAAGAGATTCTTTGATATCGAGGATAGTGTAAAAGCCAATCGTCTTGAAACCAGGGAAAGAGCAATAGCGAATGGCTGGGAAACCAAGATTGATGAGAATGGACATGTGGTTTCAGATGATGCAGTATCAGTATCTGTGGATGATATTCAGGCTGATACAGAATCACAGGAAACTGTAGATTTTACACCAAAGCAGGAACCAGTACAGCAAGTAGAAAGTCTTGAAAATGAGAAGAATGTTGCCGGGCAGACGAAACACAATTTCCACTATAACCTCTGGGAAATGGAAAAAGGCGGTGCTAAGACCAGATACCAGTGGAATATGGATGCAATCCGCACTTTAAAGCAGATTGAATCAGAGAACAGGCTTGCCACACCTGAGGAACAGAAAACTCTGTCGAAGTTTGTCGGATGGGGCGGACTGTCACAGGCATTTGATGAGAATAACGCAGGCTGGAGCAAAGAATATGCAGAGCTGAAAGACCTTTTATCTGATGAGGAATACAGTGCTGCAAGGGCAACAGTAAATAACGCCTTTTATACTTCACCGGAGATTGCCATGTGCATAAATTCGGCACTTGTCCAGTTTGGTTTCAGAGGCGGCAATGTATTAGAGCCATCTATGGGTATCGGTAACTTCTTTGGAAGTATGCCGGCACCAATGCAGAGAAGCAAGCTGTATGGGGTGGAGCTTGACAGCATTTCAGGAAGAATTGCAAAGCAGCTTTATCAGAATGCCAATATCAGTATCACAGGATTTGAGAATACCACATATCCGGATAACTTCTTTGATGTGGTTGTCGGAAATGTGCCATTTGGTGATTATAAGGTATTTGATCCAAAGTACAACAAGTATAACTTCCGTATCCACGATTATTTTCTGGCAAAAGCACTTGATCAGGTAAGACCGGGAGGCATGGTTGCAGTAATCACCACAAAGGGAACACTTGATAAGGCAAATCCTACTATCCGAAAGTATCTGGCTGAAAGAGCAGAGCTTGTGGGAGCAGTAAGACTTCCGAATACTGCATTTAAAGATAATGCAGGAACCGAAGTGACAGCAGATATCCTGTTTTTGCAGAAGAGGGAGAGAAAGATTGATATTGAACCTGACTGGGTACACCTTGGTGTAACTGAGAATGGCATTGCAGTCAACTCTTATTTTGCAGAGCATCCGGAGATGATGCTTGGATCTATGGAATATGACACAAGGATTTACGGACAGGACAGCAGATATACAGTCTGTGTGAATAATGATGAGAACTTCAATATGTATGAGACTCTCAATAAGGCTATCGGTAATATCAAAGCCCAGATGACAGATTTTGAGAGAGTGGCAGATGAGTCGGAGCAGACGGAGGAAGTTATCCCGGCTGATCCGGATGTGAGAAACTACACTTACACATTTTTTGAAGGAAAACTCTATTACAGGGAAAATTCCGAGATGGTAAAAAAAGAAGTATCACAGACTGCCGAGGAGCGAATCCGAAGCCTTGATGAAATCAGACAGATAACAAGAGAGCTGATTGATATCCAGATGGATGGCTGCAGCGAGGAGGAGCTTTCTGATAAGCAGAGACTTCTTAATGTAAAATATGATGCCTTCGTAAAGCAGTATGGAGCCATTACTTCAAAAGCAAACAGAATAGCATTCAGGGATGACAGCGATTATCCACTTCTTTGCAGTCTTGAGGAAGTAAACGAAGATGGGGAGGTGAAAAAAGCGGATATGTTTTATAAGCAGACGATTAAGGCAAAGACAGTCATAGACAGAGTGGAGACCGCTGTGGAAGCATTAAATGTATCCGTCAATGAATTTGGATATGTAAATCTTGCCTATATGCTTTCTATCTATGAGCCGGATATTACAAATGCAAAGGAAGAACTTGCAGAAAAGTCCGGACAGACAGTGGATGAGATAACGCTAAGTGATGATGCATTAGCAGAGCTTAGAAGGGCAGTCCTTGTGGAAGAGCTGGACGGACTGGTTTTCCTAAATCCAGACCGCTACAACGAGAACAATCCCGACATCGGCTGGGAGACAGCAGACGAGTATCTTTCGGGAAATGTGAGAGACAAACTTCGTGTAGCAAAGGCTATGGCGGCTGATACAGACAATCCGCAGGCAGAAAGATTTGCAGGAAATGTGGCAGCACTTGAAAAGGTGCAGCCGGAATGGATTGAAGCCTCGGATATTGATGTAAAGATTGGTACGACATGGATTGAGTCGCTTGATTATGAGCAGTTTATCTATGAGCTTCTCAATACACCAAGAAGAGCAAGGGCAGTCAGAAGCCAGTTTTACAATACAGGCATTCAGGTACACTTAAATAAGATGAGCATGGAATGGTTCATCGAGAATAAGAGCATGGATAAGCATTCAGTGGCAGCTACTAAGACTTATGGTACAAGCCGCATGGATGCTTATTCTATTTTTGAGGATACGCTGAATCTTAAAACTGTAACAGTAAGGGACAGGATTGATGACGGTGATGGCAAATATCATTACGAAGTCAATAAGAACGAGACAATGCTTGCAAGGGAAAAGCAGAACATGATCAAGGAGAAGTTCAAGGAATGGCTGTTTGCAGAGCCGGAGCGAAGACAGAAATATGTGGAGTATTACAACGAGACATTCAATAACATCCGTCTGCGTGAGTATGACGGAAGTCACTTACAGTTTCCGGGAATGAATCCGGCGATTGAGTTAAAGCCACATCAGAAGAATGCGGTGGCAAGAATCCTTCTTGGAGGAAACACCCTGTTGGCACACTGCGTTGGTGCCGGAAAGTCCTTTGAGATGATGGCTGCCTGCATGGAGCAGAAGAGACTCGGACTTGCCAATAAGACGATCATGGTTGTTCCAAAGCCACTTATCGGTCAGACGGCATCAGAGTTTTTAAGGCTTTATCCGTCAGCAAATATCCTGGTTGCCACAGAGCGTGATTTTGAAAAGAGCCGCAGGAAGCAGTTCGTATCAAGGATTGCAACAGGTGACTATGACTGTATCATCATGTCGCACTCGCAGTTTGAAAAAATCCCGATCTCAGCAGAGAGAAAGGAAAGAATGCTCAATGAGCAGATTGATGAAATCAGCTATGCGATTGATGAGATGAAGGAGCGTAACGGGGAGCGTTGGACTGTAAAACAGATGGAAAGCCAGAAGAAAAAGCTGGAGGAGCAGCTGAAATCCTTATCAGATGAGAGCAGGAAGGATGACCTTATAACCTTTGAGGAACTTGGTGTGGACTCTATCATGGTTGACGAAGCGCACAATTTTAAGAACCTTGCGATTTTTTCCAAGATGAATAATGTGTCAGGTATCAGCAGCAGTGGAGCGAAGAAGTCAACGGATATGCAGCTTAAATGCCAGTATTTGTCTGAGATAAATGATGGCAGAGGCATTGTGTTTGCGACAGGTACGCCAATATCCAATACCATGTGTGAGATGTATGTCATGCAGCTTTACTTACAGAAAGCGGCACTTGAAGAGATGGGGATTTATCACTTTGATTCCTGGGCAGCGAACTTTGGTGAAGTGACAACAGCACTGGAGCTTACTGTAGAGGGAAGCGGTTTCCGTTTTAAAAGCAGATTCAATAAGTTTACGAATCTGCCGGAGCTTATGAATATCTTTCGTGAAGTAGCAGATGTGCAGACCGCAGACATGCTTGACCTTGATGTGCCGGCTCTTCGTGGCGGCAAGCCTATCATAGTGGAGTCAGAGCCTGACTGGTATGTAAAGCAGGTTATGGAAGACTTTGTTGTGAGGGCAGAGCGTATCAGAGGTGGTGGAGTTGATCCAAGTGTGGACAACTTCCTAAAGATTACTCATGAGGCAAGATTACTCGGAACAGATGCAAGGCTGATTGATAAGGACGCACCAAATAATCCAGATGGAAAGCTCAATAAGGTAGCGGAGAATGTATGGAAAGAATATGAGAAAGGAAATGCCAACGGTCATATAGGCTGCCAGCTTATTTTTTCGGATATCGGCACACCGGGACCGGATAAGGATTTTACCATCTACGATTATCTGAAGGAAACACTGATACAGTATGGTATTCCGGCAGAGGAGATAGCATTTATCCATGATGCAAAGACCGACGCACAGAGGGATGCACTATTTAAGGAAATGAGAACAGGTAAGAAAAAAGTGCTTATAGGTTCTACAGATAAATGTGGTACTGGCGTTAATGTTCAGACACATCTGGTTGCAATGCATCATGTGGACTGTCCTTGGAAGCCAAGCTCCATTGAACAGAGGGAAGGACGAGGCATCAGGCAGGGCAACGAAAATGAAGAGGTGGCAATCTATAGATATGTCACCAAAGGAACTTTTGATGCATACAACTGGTCGCTTGTTGAAAATAAGCAGCGATTCATCAGTCAGGTCATGACAAGCAAGGCTGTAAGCCGAAGCTGTGAGGATATCGATGAGGCAACACTTTCCTATGCAGAGATTAAAGCGGTTGCCACAGGCAATCCTTTAATCAAGGAAAAGATGGAGATTGACAATGATGTCCAGAGATTAAAGCTCTTAAAGGCATCCTATGACAATCAGAGATATGGATTGCAGGATAACTTTATGATTAAGTACCCGAAGCTTATTAAGACAGCAACAGAAAAGCTTGCCAATGTAAGAGAAGATGTAAAGGCAAGGGATAAAGAACTGATTGATAATCCGGAATTTGCCATTACCATAGGCAAAGCAACCTACACAGAGCGTGTGGATGGTGGAACCATGATGCTTGAAGCAATCAGCAAGTGTAAGACCGGAGAGACAACTGCAATCGGTAAATTCCATGGATTTGAGCTGCTTGTGGAAAAGAACTTCCTTGACATCAATTATATGGTGCTTCGTGGAAAGACAGAGTATAAAGCAGAGCTTTCCACCAGTCCGGTCGGCAGTATGGTGAAGCTTGAAAACCTGTTCAATGGACTCCATGAGAACATTGATTTCTTAGAAAAGAAGATTGAGCAGTACCAGAATGACCTTGAAGCATCAAAGAGTGAGTATGATAAGCCATTTGCATACAGCACGGAGCTGGAAGAAAAGCTGGCAAGACAGTGTGAACTGAATGCCCAGCTTGACCTTGAGAACGCAAAGGCTGTGGATGCAGACCTGAGCGGACCGGAGGAAGAAAGAGAAGCAGATGACAGGATGGAAGCTGCAGCAATTGTAGCAGAGGATAAAGGTGCTTATCAAGCGGACAGAGAGGGCAGAACACGATAGGAGAGTGAATAATATGAGTATAAGAAAAGTGGTCGCAGGACTACTGATTACAGCAGGGATTGCCATTATGGCAGTCCCTTTTTTCTGGCGGGCAACCGGAGAAAAACAGACAGAACAGCTCATAAGTGAATTTGAGCAGACATTGGAGGATGATTACGATGAAGAAACAGATGTGGAGGAAGAGCAAACCTCCATTAGTAAAGAGGATGAAGCCATTCTTAAAGAAGGCGGTGTTATCGGCATCATTGAGATACCGGGCTTAGATATCAGGTATCCGGTAATGGAAGGAACCACAAGTAAAGTGCTTAATGCCGGGATTGGTCATATAGAAGAAACTGCAGGAATCAGAGAAAGTGGCAACTGTGTGTTATGCGGTCACAATGGCAGCAGATATGGCACATTTTTTACACCACTAAATCAGATTTCCATAGGAGATGATGTGACAATTATCGACAAAAACGGACAGACTTATATCTATGAAGTAACAGACACAGAGGTGGTAAATCCTTATGACAACAGCATTAAGACACAGGGAGAGGAAAAGGAATTAACTCTTTTTACCTGTTCACAGAAGGGTACTATGCGTTTTGTGGTCAGGTGCATTTATAAGGAGGCGGTGATGGATGAATAAGAGATACCGGTTAGGTGAGATAGAAGAGGCAGTATCGGAAATGGAAGAGCTAATCGGGCTTGAGGATGATATTGCAGAGATTGATGATGACTTTCAGATAGTCGTAAGCGGCTGGTCTGTGTATGTCGAAAGTCTGAATCTGACATTCAGACAGGGAATAGCCTGTGTATGGGATGCGGAGGAAGGATTATTTATGCCTGATTTTGATGTGACCATCGTGTATGAGGGGAACGTTGAAACACAGGAGTGGCTCTACTACGAGCAGGATGGAATGGTTGTTACACTTGGCAACTGGCTTAATGGCAGATTGTCTTGTGAACAGATAGAACAGCTTTGGTGTGAGCTTATCATACCGGAGCAAAACAAAGAACAAAAAGAAAGCGAGGAATAGCATATGAAGTATTCAATTAAGGTAAACGAAGTAAGAGCAAAAGAGGGCAGCAATATCAAAGGATTTGCAACAGTGGTATTCGGTGATTCATTTAAGATCACCAATATCGCAATCCTTGAGAATAAGGATAAGGGTGAGCTTTTTGTATCAATGCCAAGATACCGCTCCAATGAGCGTGATGAAAGCAATGGTGTGATCTATAAGGATGTGTGCAATCCTATCACAGCAGAGTTTCGAGAGGAACTCTATACCAATATCCTTGATGCCTATGCAAGAATCAAGGAACCTGAGAAAGAGGAGACACAAAAGCAGGATAGAACACAGGAAATGCCTGAGTTTTCCGTAACTGTGACACCTTATGAGAGGGAAGGCAGTAACATCAAGGGACTTGCACGCATTTATTTTGAAAACAGTTTCATCGTAAATAACATCAATATCGTGCAGGGAAAAGAGAAAATCTTTGTATCAATGCCATCTTATAAGACAAAGCAGGTGGATGAGCAGGGCAAGCCTATCTATCAGGATGTCTGCTATCCGGTCACAAAGGATTTCAGGGAAAAACTCTATAATGAGATTATCTCTGAATATGAGAAAGCAAAGGATAAGAGCAACGAAAAGGCGAGGGAGAGTGCCGAGAAACATCATGGCAATCCCGATAAAGAGAAGGACAAAGAGTCAACGCCCTTTCGATAATTAGTAATCATGTTACAGGGGCGGCCAAGGCTGCCCCGTTTATGAATGGAGGAAACAGAATGGATATGGAAGCAGGAAAAACACTTACCAATGAGGAGGTCATAAGAGAACTTCTCGAATTATTAAAGAAAAATGCCATGAAAGAGCAGGCAAACGATGTATTTGAGATATGCAGCTATGTGGATGGACTGGAGAAAAAGATTGATTCCATGACGGAAGAACTTACCAATATGCAGAAGCAGATCAAAGAAATGCAGGAAGATACACTTGTCAATAATGCAAAAAAGGCATTGTCAGAAGCACAGGAGCGACTTAATACCAGATGCAAACAGATAAAATCACAGGTGTTTCAGGTGAAAGTGCAGGTGAAATCTACTGCAAAAAGCATTGTATATGAGACTAAGGTAAAAGGCAGAGAAGCATTATACAGAGTATCAGAGTTCTTAGGAATAAAGAATAAACTTCTGAATATTCGGGAGAATGTAAGAGGAGCAATCAGAACTATGGATAAGGATATAGCCAAAACTGCATTGCTTGGAAAAGGACTTCGTGAGGCAGGACAGACAGCAGCCAATGCATTTCGTACTTTTGCAGATAAACTGGAGGTAGATTATTCACAGAAAGAACAGAAGCATACAATAACTAAAGCAGTGCTTGCACCGATGAAAGCAGTAAATAATGTGCTTGTATCAATGGAACTTCATCTAGACGCTTCGATTGATAAGCTGGATAATCTGGCAATGAATGTGCAGATAGATAAGGAAAAGCATAAGGGTAATGTGAAGAGCGTGGAACAGACAGAGCCGGAGAGGGCAGAAGCTGAGCGAGTGGAAGCAGAGGTTGTATATTCACCGATGGTCGCTGAACCACAGGAATATCAGTATAATGCAGATGCGTTTGAAAATTATTTGAGAGATAATGCTGCAAATGATAATAAGAACAAAGAAATAATAATGCAAAAGGATAAAAATGTACGATGAGTAGGCATAATTCGTAAATTAATTGCCACTACGTTTTTGAAATAGCATTGAAGTGGTATCTACGATGTTTTGATGTGAAATGGATTCTGCGGTATACACAAGAAATACAAATTGACTTTTCCAGGTTGGTGTTGTAAACTATGATTAGCATAGACTAACCATAAGGAGGGCGCTCATACATGACAAATCAATACATGAATAATCTTTATCGTGATCTGCTCTCTAATTCACCGCAGACGATCACCATAGATATTCCGGCAGACATGGGAACCGGTCAGATTTCGCAGATCGTCACGAAACAGGGAGCAGTTGTTTCAGACTGGAGAATGAATTACTTTTCGGATATGAACGTGCAGGGAGTGAGCAGTGAAGAATACATACAAATGCTGTTCTGCTTCAATGACGGTGTTTCCTGGAATATTGCAGACAACCGGCAAAGTGCCAGCATACAAAAGGGTGAATCCTGTATTTATCGCGGCCACGGGAAAATGGAATATCTGTGCTATTCTAAAAAGAGCGATTTCCTTTTCAAAAATGTGAAAATACCTCTATCCTATTTCTATAAGATTCTGAATGACTACTTTGAGGCTGGTGAGATCGAGGTCTATCAGAAAAAATTATTGGACGGCATATCAAAGGTGAATATCACGCCCTATATGGAACACATTTTTGCGGAGCTGCAAGACTTCACGCAATATCGCGGCGGGTTGGGATACCTGTTTCTGGAAAGCAAGGTCTTTGAGCTGCTATCGGTATATTTGAGCGAGGTCCTGGAGCTGAGTATTCTCGCGTCAACCTACGTTGCAATTTCCAGAAGTGACCGGGATTCCATCATAGAGGCAAAGCGAATTATTGACAGCCAGCTTGCCCTGGCTCCGAGCTGCGAGGAATTGGCGCGGCAGGTCAATATCAGCACTTCAAAATTGACGAAGGGCTTTTCCTCCCTGTTCGGAACATCGGTTCATGCGTATGTCATCGACCAGCGGTTAGAAAAGGCGGCAAGCCTGCTGTTAGAAAGTAATTTGAATGTCAGCCAGGTGGCTATACTGGTGGGATATTCAAAAGCGAGCAATTTCACAGCGGCGTTCAAAAGGAAATACGGAGTGAATCCGAAAAACTATAAAGCAGAAGTTACGATTGGATAAATGCAAAAATACTGATTTTGGGTAGAATAAAATTGGTTTTGGGTTGGAATCGTGGGGGCAAATTGCTATTATATGTGGTGTGGTTAGAAGAAGCTAACCACACCACATTTTCATTTTCTCAGAGATAAGGAGGATACTGGTATGAGTTCCCAGAAAAAAAGTTCCCGGCTTGAGGGAAAAGATTTAATTACTATCGGCATCTACACCGTCATCTATGTCGTCATTGTTATGCTGGTGGCGATGCTTGGTTTCATCCCCATTTTTATTCCGCTGATGGCGGTGCTGTGTCCTTTGATTGGCGGCATCCCCTATATGCTGTATGTTACAAAGGCTAAAAAATTCGGGATGACTGCAATCATGGGTTTCCTGATTGGCCTAATCATGGTGTTCTTCGGCAACGGCTATCTTACTATGGTAACTGGTCTTGTTGGCGGCCTGTTGGCTGACGTGATCCTGAAAAAGGCAGACTACAAAAGTGCAAAGAGTACAGTTCTTTCCTGCGGTGTGTTCAGCATCTGGGTGTTTGGCAACTTTGCTCCCATTTTCCTGAACCGTGAAAGCTATATGGTAATGCTGACTGAAGGATACGGCACTGAATATGCAGCTACCCTTAATACATATATGCCTATGTGGATTGCGCCTATTCTGCTGGTTGCCTGCTTTGTGTTTGGCCTTGTCGGAGGTATGATTGGGAAAGCCATTTGCAAAAAGCACTTCCAGCGTGCCGGTATTGCATAATGGCGCGGGAAATTCTGCTCAGCAAAAAAACAGAACAAGGGTTGCGGCTCGATCCGCGTACAAAACTGTTGCTCATCTTCATCATAAGCATTTTTGTCATGGGTGGAACAGGCGGAGAAGCTATGGGACTGATCCGCCTTGTTCTTTGTGTGGTTCCGGCTATATTGCTGCTCACCTCGAAACAATGTGCAAAAGCTGTGGGCTATATTGCTGTGTTTTCTGTTTTTTATGCTGTCCAAATTTATGTTTTGCCGCACCTTACGGGGATATTGAATTTCCTTGTTCTGTTTACAACAGGATTCTTCTGCCGAATCCTTCCCAGTGTTGCGATTGCTGCCTATGCAGTGAAAACAACAACGGTCAGTGAATTGATTTCCGGCATGGAAAGAATCCATATGCCTAAAGAAGTGACGATCCCCTTAACGGTCATGTTCCGCTTCTTTCCAACTGTCTTTCAGGAGTCAGAAGCAATCAGTGACGCTATGAAAATGCGTGGGATTAAACTTGGAGGGAAAAAATCTTCAAAAATATTGGAGTATAAGCTGATCCCGATGATTACCTGCTCCGTGAAAATCGGTGAGGAACTTTCCGCTGCGGCAATTACCCGTGGCCTCGGCGCTCCTGTCAAACGCACAAACATTTGCCAGCTTAAATTCAATTTTGCCGATGTGGTGCTGATCTTGTTTTGTTGCTTTGTAGTGTTTTGGGCGATTGCTTCCCCGATAATTTCCGCAGGAGGGATTTTGCCATGATAGATTTTCAAAATGTTTCTTTTTCTTATGGTGAAGAATCCAGCGGCGGAGGGATTAGAAATGTCAATCTCACCATAAACACAGGGGAATTTGTTTTACTCACGGGAGAATCCGGCTGTGGGAAAACAACGATTACCCGTTTGGTAAACGGGCTGGTGCCTCATTATTACGAGGGCAATTTAGAGGGCGATGTCCTTCTGGACGGAAAAAGCGTATCAGATACGCCGCTTTATGACTTGGCTGCTATGGTGGGATCTGTATTCCAGAATCCCAAAAGTCAGTTTTTCAACGTGGATACGGATAGTGAATTAGCCTTTGCCTGTGAAAATTTAGGCTATCCTCAGGAGGATATCCTGAAAAGGATTGACCGGACAGTTTCCGATTATCATATTAAAGATTTGATGGGGCGAAGCGTGTTTGCTCTGTCCGGAGGCGAAAAGCAAAAAATAGCCTGTGCTTCATCAAGTGTATTGCTGCCGGGAATTATGGTCCTGGACGAACCATCTTCTAATTTGGATATGGCTGCTATTGATGACCTGCGGCAGGTCCTAAGCCTCTGGAAAAAGCAGGGCAAAACAATTCTGATCGCAGAACACCGCCTTTACTACCTTCACGATCTTGCAGATCGTGTGCTGTATGTAAAAGATGGGGAGATTGAACGGGAATACACGCCTGCTGAATTTGACAGCTTATCGGATGGCACTCGAAAAGAAATGGGGCTGCGGCCGTTTTCTCTCTCGAAGTTGAAGCCTGCGAATCAGTATCAGGCGCATACAGCTAAACAGATGGAATTTCAAAATTTCTGCTTTGCGTATAAAAAGCGGGAACCGGAAAGCCTCCATATTCCGAGTGCAGAACTGCCTGTTGGAGAAACGATTGCCATTATCGGTCTGAATGGCGCTGGAAAATCTACTCTGGCCCGCTGTATTTGCGGACTGGAAAAGAAGTGTGGCTTTTTGCAGGTTGACGGGAAAACCCTTGATTGGAAAGCCCGGCTCAAACATTGCTACATGGTAATGCAGGATACCAGCCATCAGCTATTTACCGAAAGCGTGGCGGATGAAGTGCTTCTGAGCATGGACAACAAGGATGAAACTGTTGTGGATAAAATCCTTAAACAGTTTGATCTGCTGGAATATAAAGACAGGCACCCGCTTTCTCTTTCCGGCGGGCAAAAACAGCGGGTAGCGATCGCGTCTGCCATTGTGAGTAACCGGGAGATCATTGTGTTTGACGAACCAACAAGCGGGCTTGATCTCAAACATATGCGGGAAGTTGCGCGGAGTTTGAAGTCACTCGCGGATCAGGGCAAAACGCTTCTTGTTATTACGCATGATCCGGAGTTGGTGATGGCGGGATGTTCGTATGTAGTCCATATGGAAAAAGGGCAAGTAAAAGAAAGCTATCCATTGGACGAATCCGGCAGTAAAAAGGTTTTGGATTTTTTCCGAATCCGCCAGTGAATTTTAGAAATTATGAATGTCAGGGCCGCCTTGACTGGACAGAAAGATAATGATAAGAGGCCGCTTTACTTTGGCGGCCTCTTGTTTTTGAAGCACAGACAGTACGGCTCAATATAAGGAGGGCTTATGTTCAAAAAAATCTTTGAGTACGCAGGGCCATATAAGAAAAATATGTATGTGGCCACGGTTGTCGTACTGGTCAGCGTTCTTATGGGCATCCTGCCTTTTGTGCTGGCCTATCAGGTCATTTCGCCATTGGTTATGGGCGATTCTGTTGAAACAGAATTTGTTTTATTGCGTGTTATAGGGGTTTTGATCTGTCTTGTTTTGCAGGCGTTTTTTTATGGATGGGGATTATCAATTTCTCATAAAGCAGCATATAACACATTGTTCCGGCTGCGGGTATCTCTGCAAAAGAAGTTTGAGAAACTTCCCCTTGGCATTGTGGAGGAAAAAGGGACAGGGACAATCAAAAAGCTGTTTGTCGATGATGTGGACAGCTTGGAATTGCTCCTTGCTCATTCAGTCCCAGAGGGTATCGCAAATTTACTGATTCCGCTGGTGATTTATGTTGCTATGTTTTGTGCGGACTGGAAACTGGCTCTTATGTCTTTGGCCTCTATCCCGATCAGCCTGCTCTCCATGGTCATTATGTACTCTGTTGGAATGAAGCGCATGGGTCCCTACTATCAGTCTGCACAGAAAATGAACAACACGATCATTGAGTACATCAATGGTATGGAGGTTGTCAAGGTTTTCAACCGGGAGAGCGAATCTTACGAGAACTTCCGCAAGGATGTAACGGACTATCGGGATTATACCTTGGCATGGTATAAGGCCGCCTGGCCCTGGATGGCGATATACGGAAGTCTACTGCCCTGCACTGTTATTCTGACTTTGCCTCTTGGGGCATGGTTTGTTCTCTGTGGCATAAGCACTTTACCTGATTTGATTTTAGTCCTCTGCCTTTCCCTCAGCATTGGGATTCCTCTCCTGAAAGCACTGGGCTTTATGGAGACGATTCCGAATCTGAATTATAAGATCACGGCACTTGAACAGATGTTAAATACGGCACCGCTGCAAGCTGCTGAGGATGATTTCCACGGACAGGGTTTTAACATTTCTTACGATCATGTTTCCTTTGCGTATCAGACGACACAGCCTGGCCCAGATGGGAAACCGATAATAGCGGAAAACGAAGTCCTCCACGATATTACCTTTGTGGCACAAGCAGGACAAAAAACTGCCCTAGTTGGTGAATCCGGTTCTGGCAAGAGCACCCTTGCAAAACTGTTGATCCACTACTATGACCCGCAGAAAGGGAGCATTTCCATTGGCGGGCAGAAACTTTGTGATATGAGCCTGGAGGCATTGAACAGCCGCATTTCCTATGTGGCTCAGGATCAGTACCTGTTTAACACCTCCCTGCTGGAAAATATCCGTCTTGGACGTTTGGATGCTACCGATGAGGAAGTAATGCAGGCGGCGAAGAAAGCCCGGTGTATGGAGTTTCTGGAAAAGCTGCCGCAAGGTATTCACTCCATGGCGGGCGATGCGGGGAAAATGCTTTCCGGGGGGCAGCGCCAGCGAATTTCCCTGGCGCGGGCAATATTGAAGGATGCCCCGATTGTAGTGCTTGACGAGGCCACGGCCTATGCTGATCCAGAAAATGAGGAAAAAATGGAGGCTGCTATTGCGGAGCTGGTGGAGGGAAAAACCTTGGTAGTTATCGCTCACAAACTTCCCGCTATAATGAACGCAGATCAAATATGCGTTATGGATCACGGAAAGATGGTGGCAACCGGAAAACATCAGGAGCTGATTCAAGCTTGCCCAGAATACCAAAAGTTGTGGAAAGCGGCTCAGGACAGCGCCGAGTGGAAAGTATCTACTGCAAAGGAGGGAAGATAAATGTTTGCATTGATTTCAAGAATCCTGAACCTCTCCGGGAGGTATAAAAGCCGTATTCAGGCTGCATTTCTATGTGCATTTGTCGAGTCCATTCTCTCCAAAATGCCGATCTTCATGGCGTTTATTGTCTTGGCCGGGTTTGCTGATAATACGCTGACTGGAAAGACCTGTCTGTTTGTCGGACTTGGATTATTAGCTGTTGTAGTGGTTCAGACAGTGGTTCATTATTTGAGCGACCGTCTGCAAAGTGCCGCTGGATTTATGATCTTTGCTGATAAACGGATGGAGTTGGGAAATCATTTAAGAAAAATGCCGATGGGTTACTTTACATCGGGGAATATTGGCAAAATCAGCTCTGTTCTCAGTACGGATATGGTATTCATTGAGGAAGTTTCTATGAGTACCATTGGCAACATGATGAGCTATATGCTGTCTACTTTGGTTTTAGCTGTTTTTATGTTCGTACTGGATTGGAGACTTGGGCTGATTGCGGTAATCATTACCTTGCTGGCATCACTGGTTGCAAAATATATGAATAAGGTTTCCTTCAAGGAGGCTGTCGGGCGTCAAAACCAAAGCGAGAATTTGACGGATGCGGTCTTGTCTTTTGCTGAAGGAATTGGGGTTATCAAAAGTTACAATCTGCTCGGAGAAAAATCTGACGAATTAACGGAAAACTTCAAAAAATCAAGGGATTTCAATACGAAGTTTGAGCAGAAAATGACACCGTGGACCACTGGCTTAAACATTCTCTATGGCGTGGGTATTGCCGCTATCTTCGGTTTATCCGTTTTTTTACATCAGGAAGGCGTACTCTCCCTGGCTTATCTTTTGGGCGTGCTGCTGTTTGTCTTTGATCTCTTTGGACCTCTGAAAGCTCTTTATGGAGAAGCAACCCGACTGACCGTGATGAATGCCGCATTAGACCGCATTGAAGCTGTTTTGGACGAGCCCGAACTTCCCGATAACGGAAATCAACATATTCTGTCACAGGCACAGCCGGATCAGCCAGAAGTACAATTTAGCGATGTGGGCTTCGCCTATCAGGACAAGGAAGTCCTGCACAACATCAGCTTCTCTATGCAGAAGAATACCATGACCGCACTTGTGGGACCGTCTGGCGGTGGCAAATCCACGATTGCGAACCTTCTGGCGCGGCTGTGGGATGTGAAATCCGGCAAAGTGACAATCCGTGGTACAGATATTCGGGATGTACCTCTCGCCGAACTGATGGAACAGATCAGCATGGTTTTCCAGAGGGTGTACTTGTTCCAGGATACCATTTACAACAATATCAGCATGGGTAAACCGGACGCTACCGAGGAAGAAGTCTGTGAGGCTGCAAAAAAAGCCCGCTGCTATGATTTTATCATGGCGCTGCCAGATGGATTCCAGACAGTCATCGGTGAAGGCGGCGCTACTTTGTCCGGCGGCGAAAAGCAAAGAATCTCTATCGCCCGATGCATTTTGAAGGACGCACCGATTGTCATTCTGGATGAAGCGACTGCAAGTGTTGATACCGATAATGAAAGCTATATCCAGGAGGCAATCAATGAGCTGGTAAAGGGTAAAACATTACTTGTGATTGCACATCGCCTGAATACCATCCGTCAGGCAGATCAGATTTTGGTGATCTCTGATGGACGGATCAGCGAACAGGGAACCCATGACGAGCTTATGGCAAAAGCCGGGATTTATCAGGATTTTGTAAATATCCGTAAAAAGGCTTCCGGCTGGAGCCTTGCATAAAGGAGGAACCGATGAAGATTCATGCGTCCGGTGAGGATTATCTGGAGGCTGTGCTGATTCTTCAAAAGAAGCAGGGCATGGTCCGCTCCATTGATCTTGCCCGGCACATGGGCTTTTCAAAGCCGAGTATCAGTCATGCGGTGGGCGTTCTGCGGGATGGCGGCTTTCTGACAATGGACGAGGATGGATTTCTCCACCTGACCGATATAGGCCGGGAGGTGGCGGAGAAAATCTATGAACGCCATCAATTCTTTACGGAGCAGCTTGTGGCTGCTGGCGTCGATCAGGAAACAGCGGAACAAGACGCCTGCCGGATTGAACACGCCATCAGTGATACATCTTTCCGAAAGCTGAAGGAGAAAGTACAAGGAACCGATTAGCTCAAATCGGCTCCGTTCTGCATAATAAGCTATCTGCCCCGTCCGGGGAAAGAAAAAAACCGTTTGACCGGGGCAGACAATTTCGTGCACTCATTTTACGATTTTATACCCTATCGGCGGTTTTGAGAGATCAAGGCCGCCGTTTCTTTTACCCTCAAATGGAATGATACGCTGACGCTGGCGGATACGGCGGGTTACTGGAGGGAGTCGCAATGATACAACCTGACCGCCAACAAAATCTGACGATGTTTGCGCTATCGTTAAAAAAGCCAGACCGCCCAACAGGAACAGTCTGACAACAATTGCGAAAATCGTCGCTTTTTAAAATTTATGTTGAAAGCAGATAGTAAAAGAGCTGGGTGTCATGTGCCCAGCTCAATCCTCTACATGGAAGACATCTTCCACCATCATATTAAAGTACTTTGATATCCGCAGCATAAATTCGGCAGATGGGGTGCTGTCCCCACGTTCTATCCGACCGATGGTTTTTGTGCAGTATCCGGTAGCTTCAGCAAGTTCATCCTGGTAGATGCCTCGCTGCTCACGGATTTCTTTGATATTGTTGACAACCGCCATAAAAATTCCTTCTTTCAGATTCTGATTTCTTAGTGTTAATTATGCAAGAACATGTGTCCAATAAAAAGGACTTGCATTAATTGGCACTGGTCCTATTTGCAATTCTTAGCAATATCAGCAGGATTACATTTTCCGAGAACCTTACCAAATATATCTAAACGATCATCTTCTCCGACGGGGATAGGTGAATACTTTTCATTGAGCGAAATAAGAAAGATTCCGTCTTTATCATTCTGTAATTTCTTGATATAGGCTTCTCCGTTTAGAGCGAAGATGCCGATTTCTCTATTAGCAACAGATTCCTGTTGTAATACCCATGCAATCTGACCATCAGAAAACTCAGGCTCCATACTGTCGCCACTGATACGGACACCAAAAGTAGTGCCTTCAGGAAGAATAGATTCGTTGATGTTGAAAGTTTCTTTTGGACCATCTACGAGGAAGTTACCGGTTCCGGCTGATACAGCATTTTCAAATATATCAATGCTGCGGAACGGAATAATCTTAGCTGTCTGCTTTTCATATAATCCGGATGAATGGAGCAGATTGATGTAGTCCATAGCTTTTTCCCTGCCTTCATCAGTAAGTGATGAAAAAGGATCGGCAGGATTTACTCCAAAATATGCCTCATACATGTTAGTAATACCAAGGATTCTACACACTTTGTAAAATATGGTAACGCTCGGCTCAGCAAGATTTCTCTCCCAGTTGGATATGGCTTTATAGGAAATAGTGATGCCTTCCTTTGCCAGCTCATCAGCGAGATCCTGCTGGAGCAAGCCTTTCTTTTTTCTATATGTTGAAATGATTTCTCCGATTGAGTACATATATACGCCTCTTTTCTTTCATTTTGTTGATTTCTAATGTCTCTTTTCACTCCATAGTATATAGCAACAGTGCCAATTATTCAAGTTTAAAATCCAATATAATGAGAAAAAGGACACACATGTCCGTTGACAGTCTATTATTCTTGGGGTTATACTATGCCATGTAAGAAACATTACTCATATACTTGGACTAAAGGTTATGGTAATGACAGATTAAATGCAGGAGGTTATGCAGATGGGAGACAGGGTAATACTTCATTCGGATATCAACTGTTGTTATGCCTCGATTGAGCATCTGCATCATCCGGAGCTTGCAGGAAAGCCATTGGCAGTTGGCGGCGACCCAGGGGCAAGACATGGGATTGTCTTAACAGCTGACTATATTGCCAAGAAGTACGGTGTGAAAACAGGAATGGCACTCTGGCAGGCAAAGCAGGTCTGTCCTGACATAACGTTTGTTTCACCAAGAATGGACTTATATCTTCGATTCTCAAGAATGGCACATGAGATATATGCAGAATATACGGACAGGCAGGAGCCATATGGAATTGATGAGTGCTGGCTTGATGTGACAGGGAGCAGCTCCCTTAAAGGGGATGGATTGCTCATTGCACAGGAAATCAGCAGGAGAATGAAGTCAGAGCTTGGCATCACAGTAAGTGTTGGTGTTTCTTTCAATAAGATATTTGCAAAGCTTGGTTCAGACTATAAGAAACCTGATGCAATCACAACTATGTATAAGAGTGAGTTTAAGCAGAAGGCATGGTCACTTCCGGTGGCAGATCTTCTATACGTTGGCAAAAGTACGAACAGAAAGCTTGCATTATTTGGTATTAAAACCATAGGTGATCTTGCAAGGGCAGATGAAGATGTGCTTAACAGTCACCTTGGAAAGATGGGCAGTATCTTATGGTTGTTTGCTAATGGCTATGATGATTCACCTGTCAAGCTGGAGAATACCCACGCTCCAATCAAATCGGTGGGAAACAGCACAACGACGCCAAAGGATTTAGTATGCGATGAGGATGTAAAGATTGTTCTTTATATTCTGGCTGAGAGTGTTGCAGCAAGACTTCGTGAGAATGGATTCAGGTGCAGAGTGGTTGAGATAAGTGTTAGGGATAATGAGTTATTCTCTTTTACCCGTCAGAAAAAGATTGACCATGCAACTAATATCACCGGAGAGATAGCTGCATATGCTTATCAGATATTTAAGGAAAACTATAACTGGAGCAAACCAATCCGCAGTGTTGGTGTCCGAGGTGCAGACTTAGTAACAGATAATTATTGGGAACAGATTGATTTGTTCTCAAGTGTGGAGAAGCGTGAAAAGCAGATGAAGATGGATTTAGCGGTGGATGAGATACGCAGAAGATTTGGATTTTACAGTATCCAGAGGGGACTCATGTACCGGGACAGGATTCTATCGGCAGTCAATGCAAAAGAAGAACACACAGTACATCCACATGGATACTTTTCAGGTTAGCAACGAGAAGTACCAATAGAGTAAAGAAGAGGGAGGCGGAACATGAGCGAAGCAGCAAGAATTGATCTGGTAGACAGAGCACCATTGACGGAGAAGCAGCAGAATGTGTATGAAAGCATTATGCAATATCAGAGTGTGAATGGTTATGCTCCTACTATCAGGGAGATATGCAAGATGGTAGGGGTGGCATCGACTTCAAGTGTTTATGCACATCTGAAAATATTAGAAGAAAAAGGCTATATAGCAAGGAAGATGGATGCTTCCAGAGCAATAGCAATCTTGTAAGGAAGGTGATTACATTGAGCAATAAGGTATATGTTGATGTACTTGCAGAGTTTTCAAAGGACGGACTGCTCATTCCCAAAGAGATAACGTGGGAAGATGGCAGAAAGTATGAGATTACACGAGTAAAAGACAAGCGCAGAGCTGCCAGTACAAGGGCTGGCGGCGTTGGAGATCGTTATACCTGTGTGGTAGATGGAAAGGAAATATTCCTTTTCTATGAAGATAACAATATGTGGTTTATGGAAAGAGCCGGAGCCTGATGTGATTGTGTGCTGACAGCACAATTCATATCAGTTGGCTTTAGATCAGCAAAGTCGGGGAATGTGCAGACATTCATCGGAACTCCCGGCAAAAGGCTTGCAAAGGTGATTTCCCTTTCCTTTACGAGTACAGAATTGTAGATTGATGATTTTGTATGAATAAGGAGCGAACTGAATTGAAAAAAGAGTTAAAAGTTATAGATTTTTATTGTAAGAAGTGCAAGAAGAGTATGAAAGTTTCATACATGGTTACAGGTAACAGAAATTATCCGGTACTGCCGAGAGTTATGATGAAATGTCACCATTGTGGTAGAGTAATGACCTTGAAGAATTTCAAGGAAGGTGAGCTGCTGGATAAGGTAGAACAGGATAAGTATTATATCTGATACATACAGTCAGACATCAGATGTTGCGGCAGATATTTGGTCGCAACAGGACAAGACAATTAAATTAGTGGTCATCATGATATGGGAGACACCTGCAATAAGCGTAAGCTGATGATACGCAAAGGTGCCATCCTAAGGACGCATGAAAAATTAGAAACCAGTTTGAGGACTGGGACTGTTTTTCATGTGTCCTTTTTTATTTGCTGAAAATTACATATCTAGGGAGTTATTGTCCGTCCTCAAACGAGTTAACGGTAATGAGTTTTAAAGGATGGACAATATGAACAAGGAAATAAGAGAATATGATAAGAATGTACAACTTGAAATAGGGCAGAGAATACAGGAAATGCGACTAGACAAAAATATGAAAAGCATTGAGTTGGCAACGGAATTGGGAATAACAAGGAACCAAATGTCACGAATTGAAAATGGTAGAGCAAATTGCACTATTTCGCAGTTGTTTATATTATTACAGATATTAGGAGGTTCTGCGGACTATATTTTATTTGGGAAAAAATATGAGCGTGAAATTAAAATAACGAAAGAACAAAAAGAGGTTTTGATAAATTTGATTAATACATTTAATGAATAATTATAAAAAGTGTTGCACAGGGGTTGTATTCATGCAATGGATGTGCTATTATCTATTGCATGGAGGTAATGCTCATGCAACAAAAGGAAATAATTAAGAATTTGTTTCCAGGATATTATAGAAAATATGATCAAGATATGGAAACATTGGCTGATTTGACTAAAAGAGCTAAAGGGGATGAGAGATCAATTAATGAATTTGCTAGAGCTTGTGGAGTTAGTCCGTCTACTATATCTAGGTTGATAAATAAAAAAAATACAACACCTAATAAAGATTCACTTATTAAAGCGATTGCGGATAATGCAGTACCTGAAAGTGGTGTAACATTAGATATGCTATTACAAGCACATGGATTGGAAAAAATAAACGTATACGAAGGAAAAGAAAGAAAATCTGAAAGTGTATTAGAAGATATTGTTATTGATAGATTGCTTTGTGATATTACGCAGCTTGGGTATAAGTGTGAAATTGAAAAAGAAAAAAATATTATTTATACTACGGATGAAATTAGATTTAGAGCGGATTTTGTTATTAAAACAGAATTATTAAAAAAGTATGGAATAAAGGAATGGGCATTTGATGTATATGTTGGACCACATAGACCAGTGATGCAAAAACTATCTTGGTTTTTCGGCTGTTGCTATGTGAATTCTTTAAGGGATAATGGTACAAAATTAAGTCTTGTGCTTAGCAATAAGGATGAGTTTGATGCTGCCAAAAGAAGACTTGGTACAATTAAAATCCATGACATAATATCAATTATTTTGATAAATGAAGAAAATTGGGAGCTTGAAGAAGAGTTTGTTATACCCACTTATGATAAAGTAGATATGCCAACATTGGGAGGTGCAACATATGGAAGATAAAATTCATCTGTTATACCAGCAGATACTTTGCGCAACAAAAAATGGTCATGATGCAGAAGTGCGCAGAGACAAGGATGGGAATTTTGTAGTTTATTCCGTAAAAAAACAGCGGGCAGACAAAATACAAGTTAAATAATACATCAGCTGAATTGGCAGTTGATAAGGGCAAAAGGGAGCCGATATCGTTCAATATTTGAATGATTGAGGCTCCTTATTTTTTTGTAAGGGAGGTGAAGCAGAGTGATTCAAGAGATAAAAGAATATGATTCTGATACATGCTTGGAAATTGGTATACGAATTCAAGATATACGAGAATCAAGACATATGAAAGCTATAGAGTTGGCAAGCTATCTTGGTATTGGTAAGAACCAAATGTCTCGAATTGAAAGTGGAAAAGCAAATTGTACGATACCACAATTGTATTGTATTGCACAAATCTTGGATTGCTCTGCTGATTTTTTGTTGTTTGGAGAAGAACATATGAATTATTCGCCGGAGATGGTGGAATTAGTAAACAATTTAAAAATGGTGACTGGAAGAATAGAGGGAGAAATTAAAAATAGTCTTTTAAAGACTACAAATCAGAAAAGATAGTCTTTAGAGTGGGCGCATAGGTTTTCTTAATAGAGTACCATAAACATGTGCTAAGGAACAGCACACCACGAGAGTGGAGGCGCCAAAACTCTCCAATACGAAATCGTAAAGGAGATAACAAAATGAAAAAAAGAGATTTTAACGTAGTAGGAAACAAAAGTACAGATAATCAGGAGCTTGCTAAGGGAATTGCATTTGTAAAGTCCCGCAGAGCAGAACTTAATGTAGTCAAGATGGTTGAAAGTATGCGTGATCAGGCAATACCTAATGGAGTAATCATTAATGATGCGTATTGTGATCGCTCAATGACAAGGGACTATGACAGAGAAGCACTGAATGCTTTCTTTGCAACACTTAAAGAGGAAGATTTTGAGGTTGTAGTAGTCAGAAGCCTGAATGAGATCACCGATGACATTTATGATTTGGAAGAATTTGTAAAGACCATCACAGACATGGGTATATGGCTCTATTCTCTTGAAGTCGGTCCGGTGCCAATTACTGTATCTCATGCAGAGGACTTTGGATGCTAACGGAGTCCTTCGGCAGATTGACAACAGAAAATCATTCCGGTCGGGACAAACAAGTCCCGGCTGTGAAGGATTGCAGATTTACACAGACTGCATTTGGAACAGTTGTACATGATTCAAGTGGGAAGTGGCTTGGCCAGTATGAAACAGAAGATGCAGCTGTAGAGATGTTAAGAGAAATGGCAAAGGACATTGGAGGGTACGACGATGAAATATGAAGGATATAAAATTGGTCCGGTGATTCGTGATATCCGTAAGGACAAGGGACTTCTCATTGAAGAGGTTGCTGCTAAAACTGGAATAAGTGTTTCGACACTTGGACAGGTGGAGCAAGGAGGAAGAAACCTGAGCATGAAAAATTTGTATATGCTTATGGAAGTTTATGAAACAGACGCAAATAGCTTACTTGCAATAGAATGTACACCGGATTCGTTAGATTCGAGACTAAAGCGGTTACCTGCAGATAAGCAGGATTATTTGAAAAAGACATTTGATTTTATGATAGAGCAGGCTTTGAAGTCAGCATAGGAGGCAGAGAATGAGAAGAAAGATTAAAAAGATGGATTGCATAGAATATCTTTCAGTGCAGGCTCCATTGGAAAAAGTAAATATGCTTGAAGACAAGCAGAGCAAATATATACATGAATTTGTAAAGAGAAAAGAATATTCAATCGTGGGAAAGATGAGACGCAATGGATTTTCGCAGAGAGATGTTGATCGCCAGTGGAATCAAATTGTGAATATGATTCGTAAAAAGCAAATCAGTGGAGTAGTTGTTGCGAATATGGCAGCTATATCCAGCAGTGTTGCAGATGCTTATTTTAAGGTAGGATTGGTTATTGAAGCAGGTGGCATTGTGGTGACTGTAGATGAGGGCAGATTGGATATGCACATCAAGAAGGGAGCATAGATATGAGTAGACGAACAGAAAAAAGAAGATATGGTAAATATAATAAATTTGATGTCGTGTATGCGGATTTTGGAAAAAATCCACATGGCATTCAGGGAGGGATCAGACCAGGAATAATTATTTCATGTGATGCAAGCAATCATGATGGTGCACCGCAGGTGTCAGTAGTCCCTTTGAGCAGTAAGTTAAAGGATATCCCGGTACATGTAATTTTAAATCCGAAGGATGTGAGTGGATTTGGATTAAGTAAGATCTCTGATTTTATGCCTGAAGATGCACAGACAATTTCAAAAGGTTGCATTAGAGCAAAAAGTGGAACTGTCATTGAGGATTCAGGCGTGAGAGAAGAAATAGACAGAGCATTGATACGACAGTTTGATCTGTTACCTGTAGCTCGCAAAATGGTAATGGAGGAGTTGGCAAATGGACAGCAGAACTAAAAAGACTAATAATAAAAGATTTGTCAGATATTCAGAAGGGGCAGAGATGTATTCAATGAGTGTGTCAAAATTTATGCAGTTAGCGAAGGATGCAAAGGCATGTTATAAAGTGAATCAGCTGGTGTTGGTTAATCTGGATATTATTGACGAATATCTTGAAACTTTCCACATTGTAGATGACGAGTTTTATAAGTAATTATGAGAAATGACGCATTAATATAGAAGAAATACAAACAAGTATGGAGAAAAATGAGCCAAGAGAGAAAAAATGTATTGACTTTCGGTCAGACCAAAAGTATAATATGATTAAGATATGAAGGAGGCATACAGATGGCTAGAACTGGAAGACCAAAAGCAGATAAACCTTTTGATCATAAGGTGACTGTTAAATTCAAAGAAGAGGAATACCAGATAATGGTTGAGTATGCTGAGACTCATAATCTATCCATTTCGCAATTGATTAGAATGGGTGTTGAATTACAAATGAAGCAACAGGCTAATCAGTAGAACAGGCTCTTTTCTCCAGAAAGGAGAGAATAATGGCTTGTAGAAAAGATGGTAAAGGCAGAGTATTAAGAAAGGGTGAGGGTTACAGAAAAGGCGACGGAAGATACTCATATGTATATATTGATCCATTAGGCAAGAAAAGAACCATTTATGCAAAGTCTTTGGTAAAACTTCGAGAAAGAGAAGAACAGTTACAAAAAGACCAGTTGGATGGACTTGATATCTATGTCGCAGGAAAGGCTGATGTGAACTTTTTGTTTGACAGGTACATATCAACTAAAACAGAATTGCGTAGCACTACTTACAGTAATTATTTGTATACATGGAATCATTTTATTCGTGATACATTTGGCAAGAAGAAAGTAAGAGATGTGAAATACTCAGACGTGTTGTTCTTTTATACAGACTTGATTAATACTCAGGGATTACAGATTAATACGCTTGAGACAATTAACACAGTATTAAGACCTACATTTCAACTTGCTGTCAGAGATGATATCATAAGGAAGAATCCGGTAGACGGAGCATACTGTGAAGTAAAAAAGCGTAATGGTGGTGCCAGAAAAACAAGGCGAGCGTTGACTGTGGATCAGCAGAGAAAATTCATGGAGTATGTAGCAAAGAATCCGTTCTTTTATCACTGGTATCCATTCTTTGTATTTTTGTTAGGAACTGGATGCAGAATAGGAGAAGCAATTGGGATACGCTGGGATGATATTGATTTGGAAAATCGAATCATTGATATCAATCATAGCTTAACATATTACCAGAGAGTGGATGATTCATATAAATGTGAGTTTAGAGTATCTTTGCCAAAGACGGAGGCAGGTAATCGTAGAATACCTATGATGCAGCAGGTATATGATGTGCTTCAGGAAGAATATGACAGGCAGAAGCAGGAAGGCTTTTGCATAGAGAATGTAGATGGTATGACCAATTTTGTTTTTACAAATCGTTTTGGAATGCCACACAATCCAGCAGCGGTCAATCGTGCAATTAAGAGAATTGTAGATACTCATAATTCTGAGGAAGAGGTGGCTGCTAAAAAAGAGAAGAGAGAACCTATTATGATTCCAAGATTCTCTTGTCATATATTCAGACACACATTTGCATCGAGATTTTGCGAGAATGAAACCAACATTAAAGTAATTCAAGAGGTAATGGGACATGCGGATGTATCGACTACTATGAATATCTATGCAGAAGCAAACCCCGATGTTACCAAATCAGTAATTGAGAAATTATCAAAGAATATGGATATTTTTTAGAAAAGAGTCCTGTGATTGAACTCTTTGAAGATTGAAAATATACCTATTCATACTGTGGAAAATATGTTATACTTGCTAAGTATTGTTGTGTTTGACACAGCAATACAAGCATAAAAATAAAAAGACGTATTTTAAGGCGAATGACATCTTTTGGACGCACAAAAGTCAAAAAAACGTCCATAAGTAGGGAAGAGTATGAAATCCGGAAAAGCCCATTTTACAAGGGATTGCAAGGATTTGAAAGGATAAGTAAAACTTCCAAAAAAATTCCCGACTATGAAGTCACAGGGGGCGGCAAAGAATGAGGCGAACAATGCGGCGCAGTCCGGCAGGCAGGCGGCGCCGGAGGAAAAGCCGGCAGAGAAGATCGACTTTTCAAAGGTAAAGATCGAGCTGCTGTTTGAAGAAATGATTGACTTTGATACTTTTGCAAAGGCAGATTACAGGGCTGTGAAGATCGAGGCGTGCGAGGCGGTTCCGAAATCCAAAAAGCTCCTGAAGTTCACACTGAACGACGGGACAGACCGGAAACGCACGATCTTAAGCGGGATTCACGAGTATTATGAGCCGGAAGAACTGGTCGGAAAGACTGCGATCGCTATCGTAAATCTGCCCCCGAGAAAGATGATGGGCATTGACTCCGAGGGGATGCTGATCTCGGCAGTACACGAGGAAGACGGCAGAGAAGGGCTGAATCTGCTGATGGTGGACGACCGGATCCCGGCGGGGGCGAAGCTGTATTAAAGATAAAAAATTAATATCCGACAATAAATTTTGAAATAATTTTGAGTTGTTACGAAGTACTGTTATCTGTAATCTATACGGGAAAAGCCATGATTTGGGCACTTTTGAAAGAAAAAATTTTTGAAAGTGCCCTTTTTGTGTTTTGGCAAAGTCAAGACCGGCGATTTAGCCAGTGATCTTGACTTTCCTTTATGTCATTTGATACCGGTTGTGTGCTATGGAGCTGTTATAAAGAAATGGCAGGAAATAACAACCGGGTGAGGAAAAAAATATTGACATAAGGTATTGTGGGCTATATTATACAAATATGATTTTGAATGTAGTATATTTTTGTGAAAAATGCGAGGAAAGTGCGGGGATTGTGGTGCGAGAAATGGATGGCAGGAAATTATTTTATAAGTTGTTGCTTGAGCAGACAAAATGTAAAAAAGTATCTGAAATTGCGGATGAAATGAACATCTCGAAAAAGAGCATTTATAATTATCTTGGAGATCTGGAAAAGGATCTGCCAAAGTATGGGCTGAAAATAAAAAAGTCAGGGGATGGAATACTGATTACGGGACCGGTGGAAGGACGGAGAGAACTTTTGAAGAAACTCTTGGACGAGTCAGAATATTCAACAGAAGAGCGGCGGGAAATTATCTATGAAAATTTTTTGATGAACGGAGCGGTTCTGTCTATTAACACGTTGTCGGATTTTTATACTGTCAGCCGTTCGAGCATAGTGAATGATATCAAGTCGGTTGAAAAGATGTTAAAAGAGCAGGACCTGTTTTTGAAAAGAGATTCCTCCGGGACTTTTCTGGATGGAAAAGAAGTGGATATCCGCGAAGCTCAAAATGATTTTATTTATCGAAAAATTGAGAGGGATATTTTATTTAACGAAAGTATCACGATTAAATATGCCAAAATACTGCTCGGGAAATATGTTCCTCAACATTACATTGATCTGGCAGAGCATATGACCGGGTATGTAAAAGAGGAACTTCGTTTTGAGATGAATCTTATCTATCATCTGCAGGTGCTGATCAAATTTGTTATTTTTTTGAACCGGGTTAACAACAGACATTTTCTTCCAAAGGAGGAGCGGCCTTCTTTGAGTACAGAGGTGTACCAGTTGAGAACATATCCTGTGGCACAGCAACTTTGCGGACATGTTGAAAAAGAGTGTCGGGGGCTTTGCATTCCCCAAGCTGAAATAAACTATGTAAATAAAATTATAAATTCAGTGTACAGACTGGAAAATGATGTTAAATTTGTGGCAGATTCCGAGAACATTAAAGAAATGGTAATCCATATGATAGAGTCTGTAAATGCTATTTTTTCAGATGCGCTCATTAATGACAATCTTCTAATCAATGGATTGGAAAGGCATTTTACGGCGATGCTGAACAGGATATCCAATCATGTAAAGATCGTGAATCCGTACATACATCAGATAAAAAAACAGTATGCGGCGCTGTTTTCTGTTGTGTCACTGGCTTGTTCCGTAATAGAAAATTATTCCGGGTTTACATTGTCAGAAGATGAAACAGGATTTATCCTGATTCACTTTCAGGCGGCAGTAGAGCGGTTGAATATGTCCCGGAAGATAATTATAATCGTTGACAATATCGACGCGTATACTTCGATTCTGGAAAGCCAGATCCGCAAGAACTTTATTTTGTTTGATGTAATAGAGCTGGCTGAACTTAAGAAGGTAGAATTGGAATATATCAATGAATTTGACTTTGCTGTCACGACCCTGGAGGTAAAAGGAATCAGAATCCCCCATGTCCAGGTATCCGCGATGCTGACTGAGAGGGATCTGGAGGCGATTAATAAAGAGTATTATGCATTGTCTCAATGTGTAAAAATGAAGAGATATACTTTCATGCTGAATTGTCTGGACGAGACGATCATTTTATTACAGAAGAAGTATAAAAGTATGGAGGAGTGTGTAAAAGAAGTGTGCGCTATCCTGGAGAAGGACGGATGTATAGAAGACGGCTTCTATGATTCTGTAATAAGCAGAGAGAGGATTGCGCCGACAAACATTGTGGATGGTATTGCACTGCCCCATGGACTGAATAAGTATGTCAAGGAAAACCGGATTGCGATCGTGACTTTAAAAAAACCGATTTCGTGGGGAAACGACCGCGTCAGTACGATATTTCTCGTAGCAATTAATTTTTCGAATATAATGGTATCGAAAAAGGCTCTTGAAGAATTGTATTTCTGTATCAGCGATGAAGACTTTATATCAGAATTAAAATCCTGTATGGATGTAAAAGAGGTTTATCAACTGTTTGAGACAGTCTGATAAAATTAAGGATGGACAGAGGAATCAATCCCCCGCCCTGATTGCGCACAGCGCAGTCGGAGAGGGGGATCATTTTTTTCACAGAAGAGTGAAGTTTATGGTATACCAGGATCGGAGGGGGAAAAGGAAGGGAATGGTATATCAATTTCCAGAAAGAAAATGTAAAGAGCTGGTATACCAATCAGTTAAAATAAAGTGAAATACTTTGATATTTTTGAATTGTTAACTCGAGGTTAAAATTAAATCATCAGGAACAGGGAGAAGGAGGTGAAAGAAATGTTTGAACCCGCGCTTGTCGATTTTACAAACCAGACATTTCAGGACAAGGAGGAGGTGATCCGGTATATAGCAGAAATGGTCTGGGAAAATAAGAAAATTGAGGATAAGCAGGCTTACATAAACGCGGTGTTAAAACGAGAGCAGACGGCATCCACGGAGATGGGCGATCAGATCGCAATTCCACATGGAGAAAGCGATACTGTCAGGGAATGCTTTGTCGCAGTGTTAAAGCTGGCAAAGCCTGTTGTCTGGGATCAGAATGAAGTGGCGCTAGTTTTTAACATCGGGATTTCAAAAGGGAAAAAGAGTAAAGAGCATATAGAAATTCTGGCAAGGTTATGTACAAATCTGATGGTAGAGGAAGACAGAGAAAAATTGTACGATGCAAAGAACAGAGAAGAATTATGCGATGTACTAAAATCTATGGGAGGTGTTTGAACAGTCATGAAGATTGTAGCAGTAGCGGCATGCACAACAGGAATTGCCCACACATATATGGCGATGTCGGCGATCCAGCAGGAAGCGAAGAAGAGAGGGCATGATGTAAAAGTTGAAACTCAGGGAGCGATCGGAATTGAAAACGAGCTGAGCTTACAGGATGTAAAAGAGGCGGACGTAGTTTTGCTTGCAGTCAGCGTTGCGATCGAGGGACGGGAGCGGTTTGAAGAGAAGGAAGAGGAAGGAAAAGTGTATAACGTTGACCCGTCAGTAGTAATCAAATCAACAGGCAAAGTATTCGATAAATTAGAAGAAATAAAGTAGAGGTGTGGTATGGGAGATTTTAAAATAAAAGAGATAAAAAATTACATGATGACAGGAATATCATATCTGATCCCCGTCTGCATTATCGGAGGCATGTTTTTCGCAATTTCGATTGGGTTTGGCGGCGAGTATGTCCAGGACCAGGGGATCGTAGTTGCAAATCAGTTTCTGGCGAATCTTCAGACAATCGGATCATCAGGACTTTTCATCATGATCCCGGTAGTGGGTGCATATATCGCTTATGCGATTGCCGGTAAACCGGCGCTGGCTCCGGCATTTGTACTCTGCTACATGGCGAATATCGAAGTTGGGGCGACGGCGACAAAAACAGGGTTTCTCGGGGCACTGCTTCTTGGCCTGGCAACTGGTATTATGGTTTCATATCTGAAAAAAATTAAATGGCCAGATATGATAAAGCCTATTGTGCCGATCATTATCATTCCACTCGTTACAGTGTTTGTTTTGGGAATGACCTACATCTATGTACTGCTTGCGCCGCTCAGCATGTTCGTGAACGCGCTTACAGGACTACTGGAGGGACTCTCCACAACAAGTATGATCCTTGTCGCTGTTGTGATCGGTATAATGCTTGCCGTTGATATGGGCGGCCCGATCAATAAAACATGTACGCTGTTTTTATATATGATGGCAGAAACAGGACGTTATGAGTTTTTTGCTTTTCTGGCAGCAGGCGCCTGTATTCCCGCAATTGGAATGGGAATAGCTACATTTATATCTAAGAAACGGTATACCGAAAACGAGCGTGTTGCGGGGATTACTTCATTCATTATGGGATGTATGGGGCTGACAGAAGGCGCGATCCCGCTGGCAGCTGTGGATCCGGCAAGAGTAATTCCGTCTATCTGTGTGGGAGGCGCAGTGGGAAACGCGCTGGTATATCTGTTCGGATGTATTAATTACTGTCCGCATGGAGGGTTTATCGTTATACCGGCAATTACAGGGAAACTCGGATACGTGATCGCGGTGCTTGCTGGAAGTGCGGTGACTGCGATCATGGTGAATCTGCTGAAAAAGCCTGTCCAGGTGAAAGCGGCAGATAACAGAAAAGAGGACTGAAGGATTACAGGAGGCAGTTTGGAGTGAATAAATCTTATTATGAACCGATTGTAAAATACCATGAGAACATGAGTACAGAAGAGTTAAAGAAATTGGCTCTTCAGTTGAGAAGAGATGTGGCGGATTTAATCAATTTCGCAGGAACCAGATCCGGGCATGTCGGAGGAGAATTTTCGATTGCAGACGTGATGGCCGCTCTGTATGGAAGATATCTGAGGCTGAAACCAGATGAACCACAATGGGAAGGAAGGGATATTATGCTCCTTTCCAAAGGACACAATTCAGGGGTACAGTATGCGGCGCTTGCGTTCCGTGGAATTATCAGCAGAGACACACTTTTCAATGAAATGAATAAATCCACATCACTGTTGCAGGAGCATGCCTGCACTTCGATTCCGGGAATTGAGGCTCCGACAGGAGCGCTTGGAATGGGCCTTTCAGCAGGAGCGGGAATGGCGTGGGCAGTTAAGAATGATAAAAAAGACAACAGAGTGTTCGTCGTACTGGGAGACGGAGAATGTACAGAGGGACAGATATGGGAAGCGGCCATGTTTGCCAATAATTATAATCTCGACAACCTGACGGCAGTCGTTGATTATAATCAATATGTGATAACGGGAAATATCCAGGATATTATCCATGCAGGATCCTTTGCTGACAAGTTTAAAGCGTTCGGCTGGGATGTGCAGGTTGTTGATGGACATAACATGGAAGAGATTACCCGGGCGCTGGATCATGCGCTGGATCTGTCGTATGCACCGGGGAGGCCGAGGGCGATTATCGCAAACACGGTCAAGGGATATCCGGTTTCATTTATGGTTAAAGATCCCATCACCTATCATTCTGCACATTTTAATGATGAGATTTATAAAAAAGTAATGGAGGAATTAGCATAGTGGCAGGAACAATTTATGGATCAAAATTGCAGGGCATGCGTGCCGCAGTCGGGGACACTCTGGCTGAACTGGGAAGAAAAAACGAGAAAATTGTCGTTATTGATGCGGAGACTGCTGTTGCGACGAATATTATGCCGTTTAAAAATGAGTTTCCGGAAAGATTTTTGACAACGTGTATTGCAGAGCAGAATGCGATCAGCGTAGCTTACGGAGTGCAGAGGATGGGATATATCCCGTTTGTACCGTTATTCGCATCTTTTATCGCTCGAAGATCGTTTGACCAGATTTTTGTTCAGGCTGGTTATGCAAATGCAAATATAAAAATGATGGGATGTTATGCGGGAATAACAGCTGCCAGTGTGGGGGCAACGCACCAGTCGTTTAATGACATTGCGGTGATGAGGACGATCCCTAATATTAAGATAATTGAGGCGTGCGATGCAGATGAGTTGAGTGAGGCGATAAAAGCGGCGGCCCAACATATCGGCCCGGTCTATATCCGGGTTGTGCGTTCGGATTTGGCTAAGTATGAAGTAAAGCAGATGCCGGAAGATTATCATTTTGAGTTGGGGAAAGCGACAGTAATAAGAGAGGGGGAGGATGTTACTCTGATTGGTTCTGGTATCATGGTTTCACGATGTAAAGAAGCTGCGGAAATCCTGCGCGGCAGAGGGATTTCTGCAGAGGTGATCAATGTGAGCACGATTAAACCGCTTGATACGGAAACGATCATCCGTTCTGCTTCCAAGACAAAACACGTAGTTACTGCGGAAAACAGTACGGTCATCGGAGGTCTGGGAGGGGCAGTGGCGGAAGTCTTAAGTGAAGAATGCCCTGTAAAAATGCGGAGAATCGGAATCAAAGACAGATTCGGACATTCCGGGCTTATTGATGAACTTTTGGAAATCTATAATCTGACAACAGGTGATATTGTAAAAAAAGCTCTGGAAGTGCTTGGATAATGGGATGTGAATATGAGATTGATACTTATTCGTCATGCAGAACCGGATTATGTGAGAGACAGTCTGACTGAAAAGGGATGGCGGGAGGCGGAGCTGCTGTCAGAGAGAGTGAGTGGATGGGATGTAACAGAGTTCTTCTGTTCACCCCTCGGAAGGGCTAAGGATACGGCGTCCAAAACCTTAAAGAAAATGAATCGGACTGCGGTTACTGCTGACTGGCTCAGTGAATTTTCATGCCAGGTGAAAAATCCGGTTACAGGGCAGATGACATCGCCCTGGGAATATATCCCGTCGGACTGGACTTCGGATCCGTTGATGTATGACAGCGAGGCGTGGACAAACTCAGAAATCTGCAGCTCTAACCCGGAGGTCGGAAGGAAGTACCGGCTTATCTGCCGGGAAATGGATCGGATGCTCGAAACTTATGGTTATATAAGGGATAAAAATATCTATCGCGTAAGAGGAAAAAAGGAGCAGTATATTATCCATACACCGGCGCCGGATGAACCTGAGAAGATGGAGATGCTTCCCGAAGGAAATGAACCTTGCATTGTCATATTTGCGCATTTTGGTGTGATTTCTTCTATCCTGTCACATTTATTAAATATACCGTTTGTCCTTCTGGCGCATGCGGCATTTTTTCCGGCAAGTTCTGTTACGGTTTTGTCAGCGGAAGAGCGATGGGGAAACGAAGCGTATTTTAGAGCACAGTGCACAGGGGATGTCCACCATCTGTTGGCCGGGGGAGAACCGATTTCGCCGGCAGGCTCCTTTGTAAAGCCATTTCAGGCGTAGGACGTTAAGAGAATCAGCAGAATCGGGGCTGTTGCAAAATAGATGAGAAATCATCTATGGAGCAATGGCTCCGGTTTTTTGCCTAAAAACAGAAAACGGACCCCGAAGAGCCCGTAATCTATGGTATAATTAATTATGTCCAGTAATTCAAAATACCATAAAAATTATACCGAATTCGGCGAGCCTTATCAACTGGTTTTGCCATTAAATTTGGAAGGTTTGGTTCCTGATGATGACTCTGTCCGACTACTCAGCCACGAATTGGAGGAATTAGATTACAGCTTGCTGTATCAGGCTTACTCTGCCAAAGGCAGAAATCCCGCAGTGGACCCCAAGACCATGTTCAAGATCCTTACCTATGCCTATTCCCAAAATATTTATTCATCCCGGAAGATCGAAAGCGCCTGCAGACGGGATATCAACTTCATGTGGCTGTTGGTTGGGCAGAAAGCTCCTGACCACAGCACGATTGCCCGTTTCCGAACCGGCTTTCTGGCGGATGCCTGTGAAAACCTGTTTTATCAGATGATCCGACGTCTGGAGGAAAGCGGCGAGTTGTCAAAAGAAACGGTATTTATTGATGGAACAAAACTGGAAGCCTGTGCGAATAAATATACCTTTGTCTGGAAGAAATCCGTAGGAAAATGGGAAGCAAAGATGTATGAGCGGATTCAGGAAGCAGTCCGTCTTCTGAACCAGGAGTATCTCTGTCGGTTCCTAGTTGGAGAGGAAACCCGTACCCAGGATCTGCAGGAAATCTGCCGGTTTCTGGATGAGAAGTGCAGAGTGGACGGGACGGTTTTCGTACATGGAAGAGGAAAACGGAAAAGCAGAAATCAAAGATATCTGGAGCTGTTCCGTCGTTTTCTGGAGCGCCAGACGATCTATGACTGGCATACCGCCAGTTTTCAGGGGCGGAATAATTATTGTAAAACAGATCCGGATGCCACCTTTATGCACATGAAAGACGACCACATGAGGAATGCCCAGCTGAAACCGGGATATAACGTCCAAATCGCAGTGGACAGCGAATACATTGTAGCAGCGGATATTTTCCAGGACCGGAACGATGTGTGGACGCTTGTGCCATTTCTGAAAGACATGGAAAAGAAACTGGGATTTCGTTATCCAAGCGTAACTGCGGATTCCGGGTATGAAAGTGAAGAAGCGTATGAATACCTGAGCGGAGCCGGGCAGAAAGCATACATCAAACCACAGACCTATGAGAAATGGAAAAAGAGAAGTTTTAAGAAAGACATCAGCAAGCGCGAGAACATGAGATATGACGAGACAGCTGATACCTACACCTGTCATGCAGAGAAAAAGCTGAGAGCGGTTGCTGTGAGAAAACAAAAAAGCAAAAGCGGCTATCAATCAAAAGTAACGATATATGAATGTGAAGATTGCAGTGGCTGCCCGTATAAAGAAAAATGTACGAAATCAAAGGGAAACAAGAAGCTGTATCTTTCGAAGAACTTTCTGAAAAAGCGTCAGGAGTCCTATGAAAACATCCTGAGCGAAAAAGGGATCCAGTACCGGATGAACCGCTCGATTCAGGTAGAAGGAGCCTTTGGCGTACTGAAAAATGATTATCAATTCCAAAGATTTCTACTGAGAGGAAAACCGAGAGTAAGGCTGGAGATTCTTTTATTGTGTCTGGGATATAATCTGAATAAACTGCATGCCAAGATTCAAAATGAGCGGACAGGGAAGCATCTGTTTTTGATAAAAAGTGCATAGAAAAAATGGAAAACCGAGAGGTTTTATTAAAGTACGGCAAAAATCCGGTGTTTTACTCTGGTGATAGAGAAGACACCGGATTTTTGCTCATAACGAGCGGAAGTGCCGCTCAATCATCTATTATTGATGATTTTGCGACACTCCCTTTTATCTTATGAAAATTCTGGCTCGATCAGTCCGAAAGAACCATCTTTTCTTTTGTAGACAACATTGACTTCGTCTGTCTCTGCGTTGCAGAATACGAAGAAAGCATGTCCAAGAAGATCCATCTGGATGCAGGCATCTTCCGGATACATTGGTTTGATGCCAAAGCGTTTTGTACGGACAATGCGGATCTCATCATCTACAGAAGTGTCATCTTCTGATTCGAAAAATTCTTTTTTAAAGTTATTGCCGGAACCGGAAGCGGTAGGATGTCCCTGGCTTCTGGCAACCAGTTTGTTTTTATATTTGCGAAGCTGTCTTTCAATAACCTCTTCTACAAGATCAACGGATACATACATATCATCGCTGGTCTGCTCAGAGCGGATAATGTTTCCTTTTACAGGAATGGTCACTTCAATCTTCTGACGTTCTTTTTCCACACTGAGTGTTACGATAATTTCTGTTTCAGGAGTGAAATACCTTTCAAGTTTTCCTAATTTCTGTTCAATAGCGTCCTTTAAACCTGGTGTCACATCGATGTTTTTTCCACTAATAATAAAGTTCATACTGGTCAACTCCTTTTGTTTATATTGTACAAAGAACTTGTCCTTATAAAGTGTTCTTTGTACTATGTAAACATTATAGCACGGAATTCCTCTATTGTATAGAACGAATTACTTCAATTCGGGTAATTTTTCCATCGGTGATCTTAACGATGCGCAGACCGAAATCAGAAAAGTAAGTGCAGGCACCGACTCCGATCTCAATTTCATCTTCCTTCATCTTCTTTAACAGCACATCCAGCAGTGTCTCATCATTCTCATAAGGAATGTGGACATGGATCAGACGATTGATATATTTGACTTTCTGAGAGGAACGGAAAATAATCTTTTCAGACTCATCAAAAGTCATAAACAAAAATTTTCTTGTGGCAAATAAAATTGCAATGGCGATCACGCCGATCAGACTGTTGAGCGGTGATCCATGCTCGATGATGATCTGTCTTGCGATGGCAAAGAGCAGAACCTCAAATACTGTGATCGGGGTGTGGAGATACAGCATACGTATCATTTCCACACCGATGATCAGGTTAAAACAGGTAGTCAGCATATCGTCATAATTTGGATACTGATTCAGGTCTGACAAATGCTGAAATGAGAGGATCAGCTGAAAGGTCATGATGATAATTGTAACTGCAAGGATCAAAGCGATGACAACTTCCAGGATTGAAGTGATCCATTTCAAAAAGGCATTGGCATATTTTTTCATGGTTGTCTCCTGATTATTTCAAATTGCTGCGTTTACGCATTCTGGAATCCAGGATTTTTTTGCGGATACGCAGTGTTTCCGGTGTTACCTCCAGAAGCTCATCGGTATCGATAAAGTCCAGTGCTTCTTCCAGGCTCAAAATACGAGGCGGTGTCAGGCGGAGCGCTTCGTCTGCATTGGAGGAACGGGTGTTGGTCAGATGCTTTGTCTTGCAGACGTTTAATTCGATGTCTTCTGCTTTTCCGTTCTGTCCGATGACCATTCCGGCATAGACTTTTTCACCAGGTCCGATAAACAAAGTACCGCGTTCCTGTGCGCTGTAGAGTCCGTAAGTGACAGACTCACCGGTCTCAAATGCAATCAGAGATCCCTGTTTGCGATACTGGATATCTCCTTTATACGGCGCATATCCGTTAAAGCTTGTGTTGAGGATTCCGTTTCCTTTGGTATCGGTCATAAATTCTCCACGGTATCCGATGAGTCCGCGGGCAGGAATCAGAAATTCCAGTCTTGTATAACCGCCGCTGGAAACGCCCATGTTCTGAAGCTCTCCCTTTCTCTGACTCAGTTTGTCGATGACAGTTCCGGTAAATTCTTCCGGTACATCCACGTAGGCAAGCTCCATTGGTTCTAATTTTTTGCCGTTTTCATCTGTGTGATATAAAACTTCTGCTTTGCTTACCGCAAATTCGTATCCTTCACGGCGCATATTTTCGATCAGGACAGAAAGGTGAAGCTCGCCTCGTCCGGATACTTTAAAGCTGTCGGCGTTCTCCGTCTCTTCCACACGCAGGCTGACATCGGTGTTCAGTTCGCGCAGAAGACGGTCGCGCAGGTGACGGGAAGTAACGAATTTTCCTTCTCTTCCTGCAAACGGGCTGTCATTGACGATGAACTGCATGGAGATCGTCGGTTCGGAAATCTTCTGGAATGGAATGGCTTCCGGATTCTCAGGAGAGCAGAGGGTGTCTCCGATGGAAATATCGGAAATACCGGAAATCGCTACAATAGAACCGATCGTGGCTTCTTTTACTTCTACTTTGTTCAGACCGTCAAATTCATACAGTTTGCTGATCTTGACTTTCTGCTGCTTGTCCGGATCGTGATGGTTTAAAAGGAGCATATCCTGATTGACACGAATCGTTCCGTTGTCTACTTTTCCGACTCCGATCCGTCCGACGTATTCATTGTAATCAATGGTACTGATCAGCATCTGTGTCGGTGCCTCGGGATCGCCCTCCGGAGCCGGGATGTATTCGAGGATCGTCTCAAACAATGGCTGCATATCTTTTTCTTCGTCAGAAAGGTCAAGGACCGCAATTCCTGATTTTGCGGAAGCATAGACAAACGGGCAGTCCAGCTGCTCGTCAGAAGCATCCAGTTCCATGAAAAGCTCCAGGATCTCATCGATCACTTCATCCGGGCGGGCTTCCGGGCGGTCGATCTTATTGATGCAGACGATAACCGGAAGGTCTAATTCCAGTGCTTTTCTCAGTACGAATTTGGTCTGCGGCATGGCGCCTTCAAAGGCATCGACTACAAGTACGACACCGTTTACCATTTTCAGGACACGTTCTACTTCACCGCCGAAGTCCGCATGTCCGGGCGTATCGATGATGTTGATCTTGGTTCCTTTGTAATAGACTGCAGTATTTTTGGAGAGAATCGTGATTCCACGTTCTCTTTCAATATCGTTGGAGTCCATGACACGTTCCGCAACATCCTGATTTTCGCGGAATACACCGCTTTGTTTTAAGAGCTCATCCACGAGTGTTGTTTTTCCGTGGTCAACATGAGCGATAATGGCAATATTTCTAACATCTTCACGTTTTGTTTTCATAATTTTACACTCTTTCCTACTTATGTTAATGTGTGTTCTCTTGTTACAACTTTTTCATTCTATCATAAATTTCAGATTTTACAAGTACTCTTGTGACAGGCAAATAAAAAAATTGTCGATAGATTTTGTCGAACGGTTTTTCGGACAATCGGGTCTAAACTGCGGTATGATGTCATAGACTTAAGTTGACTCAAAAATATAAAATACCACATACGAGGAAGGGAGTACTACAAATTATGTCAGATAAGATTATTGAAAACAATCAGGTAACCATCATGGGAGTTGTGGCATCCGGGTTTACATACAGCCACGAGGTGTTCGGAGAGGGATTCTATATGGCGGATGTGCTTGTGAAGCGTCTGAGTAATTCAAATGACCGGATTCCTCTCATGATCTCAGAACGTCTGATCGATGTGACGCAGGATTATACGGGAGAGGCGATCAAGGTATCCGGGCAGTTCCGTTCTTATAACCGGCATGAAGAACAGAAAAACCGCCTGGTGCTGTCTGTGTTTGTAAGAGAGGTAGAATTTATTGACGAGGAACTGGATGGAGCGAAAACAAATCACATTCTGCTGGAGGGGTATATCTGTAAAAAGCCGGTGTACAGGAAAACACCGCTTGGACGGGAAATTGCGGACCTGCTTCTGGCGGTGAACCGTCCGTACGGAAAATCGGACTACATTCCGTGTATCTGCTGGGGAAGAAATGCACGGTATGCGTCCGGATTTGAAGTGGGAGAGCATGTACAGATACTGGGAAGAATCCAGAGCAGAGATTATGTGAAGAAAATTTCCGAGACCGAAACACAGACACGAACAGCCTATGAAGTATCTGTGAGCAAGCTGGAGTGCATGGAATAGGACGTTTTTCACATTCCCATCGTTGACATCACTTCTGAATAATGATAAAATTTCATAAACATTACTGAGTAGAGAATCGACAAGGTCAGGAGGATAAATATGTCAATTTTTACAGGAGCAGGAGTTGCGATTATTACACCATTTCATGCAGATGGAAGTGTGAATTATGAAAAGCTGGACGAATTGATTCAGTTCCATTGTGATAACGGTACCGACGGTATTGTGATCTGCGGTACAACAGGGGAATCGTCTACATTGACGGAAGAGGAGCATATGGACTGCATCAAGTTTACGATCAGACAGACGAAAGGACGGATTCCGGTCATTGCAGGAACAGGTTCCAACTGTACACGGACTGCAGTCGAGATGTCAAGAGAAGCAGCCGAGAGCGGTGCGGATGGCGTACTTCTTGTAACCCCATATTATAATAAAGCGACACAGACGGGACTGATTGCGCATTATAAGGCGATCGCGGCCGAGACAAAAGCGCCGATCATCTTGTACAGCGTAGCGAGCAGGACCGGAGTGAATATTGAGCCATCCACTGTAGCGACACTGGCGAAAGAGACTGACAACATTGTGGCAGTCAAGGAAGCATCCGGAAATATCTCACAGGTAGCGAAGATCTTGCAGCTGACAGACGGGAAAGTGGATGTATATTCAGGAAATGACGATCAGATCGTTCCGATCCTGTCACTGGGCGGAAAAGGTGTGATTTCTGTATTGTCCAATGTAGCTCCGAGAGAGACACATGATATCTGTGCAAGCTTCTTTGCGGGAGATATTGCGGGAAGCCGGGCATTACAGCTGAAGGCACTTCCTCTGATCGAGGCACTGTTCTGCGAAGTGAATCCGATCCCGGTGAAAAAAGCAGTGAATCTGATGGGAATGGAAGTCGGCGGATTGAGAATGCCGCTGACAGAGCTGAGTGAAGCACATACCGTGCAGCTGAAAAAAGCAATGCAGGAGTTCGGAATTCAGTTAGCATAAAAAATTGTTAAAAGGATATCATAGATTGAGCAAATAGCCAGAATGTGATATCCTTTTTTGTATACCCATCCGGGTAAAGTCTGTCTTTTGCAGGCGTGTATTGCAAAGTCCGGATCGGTATAGCGTGAAAGAATAACGTTTTCCGGTGTGGAAAATGAAAGATACAGAACGAGGAGGAAATCAGGATGATAAAGATAATCATGCATGGCTGCAATGGAAAAATGGGACAGGTGATCACAAAAATTGCGGAAGCAGACAGTAAAGTGGAGATTGTAGCAGGAGTGGATCAGTTTCAGGGAGTGCAGAATCCGTATCCGGTGTTTTCATCGATGGAAGCGTGTGATGCAGAGGCAGACGTAGTGATCGATTTTTCCAATGCGGCAGCAGTGGACGGACTTTTGGACTATTGTGTGAACAGACAGCTTCCGGTCGTACTTTGTACCACGGGACTTTCTGAAGCCCAGCTTGAAAAAGTAGAAAAAGCAGCAGAGCAGACAGCTGTTTTAAAATCAGCGAATATGTCCATGGGGATCAATCTGCTGATGAAACTCTTGAAAGATGCCGCAAAAGTACTGGCGCCTGCGGGATATGATATTGAGCTGGTAGAGCGTCATCACAACCAGAAAGTGGATGCTCCAAGCGGTACTGCACTGGCGCTTGCGGATTCTGTCAATGAAGCGCTGGATCATGAATATACGTATGTATATGACAGAAGCCAGTACCGCAAAAAAAGAGAAGAGAAAGAAATCGGAATTTCAGCGGTTCGCGGCGGAACAATCGTGGGAGAGCATGAGGTGATCTTTGCAGGAATGGATGAAGTGATCGAATTTAAGCATACAGCATATTCCAGAAGCGTGTTTGGAAAAGGCGCGGTGGAAGCAGCCAAGTTCCTGGCGGGAAAAACAGCCGGCATGTATGATATGAGTGATGTGATTCAGTTTTAATCAGAGTTTGAGTAAAGAGCGGGGAGTGTCATGAAAGAATTAGAGACAAGATATCTGGAGCGGCTGTCGGATCTGTATCCGACGATCGCGGCGGCTTCTACAGAGATCATCAATCTGCAGGCAATCTTGAATCTTCCGAAAGGAACCGAGCATTTTCTGACGGATATTCATGGGGAATGGGAGGCGTTTTCCCATGTGCTGAAGAATGGATCCGGTGCGGTGCGAAGCAAAATCGAGGATGTATTTGGATATACGCTTGGGAAGCGGGAAAAGCAGGAGCTGGCTACTTTGATCTATTATCCAAAAGAGAAGACAGAGCAGGTAAAGCGGACCGAGAAGCATATGGAAGACTGGTATAAAATTCAGCTGTACCGTCTGATCGAGGTGAGCAAACGGGCAGCCAGTAAGTACACCCGTTCTAAAGTACGCAAGGCACTTCCGAAAGATTTTGCTTATGTCATAGAAGAACTGATCACGGAAAAGGCGGAGCTTCATGACAAGGAATCCTACTATAATGAGATCATTCAGACAATCATCCGGATCGGCAGGGCAGAAGAATTTATCTGTGCGATCGCAGATCTGATCCAGAGGCTTGTGATCGATCATTTACATATTGTCGGTGATATTTATGACAGGGGACCGGGCCCGCATATTATCATGGATAAGCTGATGACCTATCATTCAGTGGACATTCAGTGGGGCAATCATGATGTGCTCTGGATGGGTGCGGCAGCAGGGCAAAGAGGTTGCATTGCCAATGTGATCCGGATCTGTGCCCGTTATGGGAATCTGGATATTCTGGAGGAAGGATACGGGATCAATCTTCTGCCTCTGGCGAATTTTGCACTTCGCATTTATGGGGACGACCCCTGTACCTGTTTCAGGCGCAAAGGAAGCGAACGCCTGCAAAAGGCGGAGATGGAGATGAATCTTCGGATGCACAAGGCAATTTCCGTGATACAGTTTAAGGTAGAAGGAAAACTGATTCTTCAGCATCCGGAATTTCAGATGGAAGAACGTGCACTGCTGCACAGGATTGATTATAAAAAAGGCACGATCCTGCTGGATGGAAAAGAATATCCGTTAAAAGATGACAGGTTTCCGACCATTGATCCGGCAGCTCCGTATGAACTGACCGAAGAGGAAGAGGAGATTATGGAACGCCTGGAAAAAGCATTTGCAGGATGTGAAAAGCTGCAGAATCATATGCGGTTTTTGCTTGCAAAAGGTGGATTATACAAGGTGTATAACAACAATCTTTTGTATCACGGATGCGTACCGCTTAGAGAGGACGGATCTTTAAAGGAAGTACAGCTCTGTGGAAAAAGCTACCGTGGGAAAAGTCTGTATGATGCGCTGGAAGGCTATGTAAGAAAAGGCTTTTTCGCGCTGGATGAACAGGAAAAAGAGCAAGGAAAGAATATCATGTGGTGCATCTGGCAGCATCCGGATTCTCCGCTGTTCGGAAAAGACAAGATGGCGACCTTTGAGCGGTATTTTATCGAGGCAAAAGAGACGCATCTGGAGAAAAAGAATCCGTATTACGAACTTCTGGAAAAAGAAGCGGTGGTAGACGAGATTCTGGAAGAGTTCGGACTGCACCCGGAGGGAGCCCACATTGTCAACGGGCACGTTCCTGTAAAATGTAAAAACGGAGAAAGTCCGATCAAGTGTAATGGGAAAGTTCTGGTCATCGATGGAGGTTTTTCCAGGGCGTATCAGAAAGAGACGGGAATTGCAGGGTATACCCTTGTCTACAACTCCTATGGTCTTGTTCTGGTTGCCCATGAGCCTTTTGAGTCGAAAGAGGCTGCGGTGGAAAAGGGAAGCGATATTCATTCGGATTACATGGTAGTGAAACGGGTGACAGAACGCCGTCTCGTTGGAAATACAGATATCGGCACCGAGTTAAAAGAGCAGGTAGCAGATCTGGAGTCGCTGCTTGCAGCCTACAGAAGCGGTCAGGTGATTGAAAAACTATAAGCAGAGACTTACGTGAAAAGAAAGGCATGAAAATATATGAGTAAAGAGATAGAAAGGGAACTGTTGGAGGAAGAACTGGATCTGGGAGCAGAAACAGAGGATCTGGTGCCGGATTCGGTGGATATGACGGAACCGTTAAAGATTTATTTAAAAGAGATCGGCAGGATCCCGATGCTTACAGCAGAGGAAGAACTGGAGCTTGGCAGACAGATCGCAGAAGGAGATACAGAAGCACGACGAAAGATGGAGGAAGCAAATCTGCGTCTGGTGGTTGCGGTGGCAAAGCATTATGCCGGAAAAGGAATGCAGTTTATGGATCTGATCCAGGAAGGTAATATCGGTCTGATGCGTGCAGTGGAAAAATTTGACTACACAAAGGGCAGTAAATTTTCCACCTATGCGGTATGGTGGATCAAAGAAGCCATTCTGCGGGCGCTGGATTCTCAGTCCAGAGAGATTCGTGTGCCGGTCCGTGTGGCTCAGAATATGAATAAGATCAGCAAAACAGAGCGGAAGATGGAACAGACACTCGGGCGTGAAGTGGCAGCAGAGGAGATTGCAAAAGAGCTGCATATGACAACAGAAGAAGTAGAGCGCATGCAGAGCTATATCAAAAATCCGGTTTCTCTGGAGACTCCGGTGGGAGATGAAGAGAACAGCAATCTGGAAGACTTTATTGAAGATACACAGGAGCCGACTCCGGAGGAGGCTGTTGCGGCACTGGTACAGAAAGAAGAAGTGCAGGAGATGCTTTCCACGCTGACAGAAAAAGAGCAGAAAATCTTAAGACTCCGCTACGGTCTGGAGGACGGCAATGTACATACGCTCGAAGAAACCGGACAGATACTCGGCGTGACCAGAGAACGGATCCGTCAGCTGGAGTCAAGAGCATTGGAAAAACTGAGAAAATCAGCAGGACCAAGAGCATAAAAAAGAAAAAAATTCCATTCATAAAATATTAAAAAAAGGAAAACTTAACAGTGTAAGACTATATTTTATGAAAGGAAGAAGATTATGAAAAACAGAAAAAAACTGCTTGTATTGCTGATGTGTACCTGTATGCTTCTGGGCACGACTGCATGTGGAAACAGAAGAGATACACAGAACGATACAACAATGAATGATGCAACTGACAAAACAAAGGACAACAATGACAAGACAGACAGAAATGAAAACCGTACAGATGACAACAGTAACGGAAAAGCAGACAACGTGGTAGATGATGTCACAGACGGTGTGAATGATGTAGTGGATGGTGTGACCAATGGAGTGGATGATCTGACAAGGGGAGCTACGGATGCGGTAGATGATGCTGCGGATGGAATGACCAAAGATCATAACACACAGAACCGGGAGAATAACAAGTAGGTTTTGAATACCGGATAAACAAGTGCTGCAGAAGAAGTTTTTGCAGCACTTTTCTATAAAAGGAGAATTGTGATGAAGTTCAGACCTTGTATTGATATACATAACGGAAAAGTAAAACAGATCGTCGGCGGCAGCTTAAAAGATGAAGGCGATATGGCACAGACCAATTTTACTTCAGAACAGGATGCAGCCTGGTATGCAGAAAAATATAAACAGGATGGACTCAAAGGAGGGCATATCATTCTGCTCAATTCCAGAGATTCCGAATATTTTGAGGCAACGAAAGCGCAGGCGCTTCTGGCGCTTTCGGTATATCCGGGAGGGATGCAGATCGGCGGCGGTATCACGGCGGAAAATGCGGAAGAATATCTGGATGCAGGCGCCAGCCATGTGATCGTAACCTCTTATATATTTCGTGAAGGAGAGGTGGATCGCAGCCGTTTGAGACGACTGAAAGAGATGGTCGGAAAAGAGAGGATAGTGCTGGACCTGAGCTGCCGGAAAAAGGGGGATGAATATTACATCGTGACAAACCGGTGGCAGACGTTTACCAGAGAAAAACTGTCAGAAGAATTGCTTGATGAAATGGCGCAGTACTGTGATGAATTTCTGGTACACGGTGTGGATGTGGAAGGAAAATCTTCCGGAGTGGAAGGAGAACTTGTAGAACTGCTTGGCAGATGGGAAGGGATTCCTGTTACTTATGCGGGCGGGATCGGAAGTATGGAAGAACTGGAAAAATTCAAAAATCTTGGACATGGAAAGCTGGATTTTACGATCGGAAGTGCACTGGATCTGTTTGGAGGGACAATTCCTTATAAAAATCTGCTCTGTTTGTAAATGAAATGTAAACAAAGCGGAACAAAAACATGAATTGGTTGAATTCATGGAAAGTTAGTGATAGAATGGTAGGCAGAGTAAATTTAGACAAGGAGCAGATTGCAGATTATGGGTTTAATGGATAAAATTTTCGGGACTCACAGCCAGCACGAGCTGAAGAGAATCTATCCGATCGTGGATCGCATTGAGGCGCTGGAGCCAGAGATGAAAGCACTTTCGGATGCGGAATTAAAGGATAAGACAAGAGAGTTTAAAGAACGTCTCAAAGAGGGAGAGACACTGGATGATATTCTCCCGGAGGCATATGCAGTTGTAAGAGAAGGTGCATATAGAAGTATGGGGATGCGCCATTACCGGGTACAGCTGATCGGCGGTATCATCCTGCATCAGGGACGTATTGCAGAGATGCGTACAGGTGAAGGTAAGACACTGGTATCCACACTTCCGGCATATCTGAATGCGCTGGAAGAAAAAGGAGTTCACATTGTCACAGTCAATGATTATCTGGCAAAGCGTGATGCCGAGTGGATGGGAAAAGTACACGAATTTCTGGGACTGACAGTCGGTGTGGTTCTCAATGATATGGACAATGATGAGCGCCGTGCGGCATATAATTGTGATATTACATATGTAACGAACAACGAACTGGGATTTGATTATCTGAGAGACAACATGGTGATCTACAAGGAACAGCTTGTACAAAGAGGGCTGAACTTTGCGGTTATCGATGAGGTTGACTCTGTATTGATCGATGAAGCCAGAACTCCGCTGATCATTTCCGGACAGAGTAATAAATCTACAAAATTGTATGAGGCATGCGATATTCTGGCACGCCAGCTGGAAAGAGGAGAAGCAAGCGGTGAGTTTTCCAAGATCAATGCGATCATGGGAGAAGATATTGAAGAGTCCGGAGATTTTATTGTCAACGAGAAAGAAAAGGTTGTCAATCTGACAGAAGACGGTGTGAAGAAGGTAGAAAACTTCTTCCATATCGAGAACCTGGCAGATCCGGAGAATCTGGAGATTCAGCACAACATCATTCTGGCGCTGCGTGCGCATAACCTGATGTTCCGCGATCAGGATTACGTGGTGACTCAGGAGGGAGAGGTTATGATCGTGGATGAGTTCACCGGACGTATCATGCCGGGAAGACGGTATTCGGACGGACTGCATCAGGCGATCGAAGCAAAAGAGCATGTGAAGGTCAGAAGAGAGAGCAAGACACTGGCAACTATTACATTCCAGAACCTGTTCAACAAGTATGAGAAGAAGAGCGGTATGACAGGTACTGCCTTGACTGAGGAAAAAGAGTTCCGTGATATTTACGGAATGGACGTTGTAGAGATCCCGACCAACCGTCCGGTTCAGAGAAAAGATCTCGAAGACGCAGTATATAAGACAAAACAGGAAAAATACCACGCAGTCGTTGAAGCCGTGAAAGAAGCGCATGCAACGGGACAGCCGGTCCTGGTTGGTACAATCACGATCGAGGTTTCAGAGCTGCTCAGCAAAATGCTGAAAAAAGAAGGAATTCAGCATAAGGTATTGAATGCCAAGTATCATGAACTGGAAGCAGAAATCGTGGCAGATGCGGGACAGCACGGAGCAGTCACGATTGCGACCAACATGGCCGGACGTGGTACGGATATCAAGCTGGATGATGCTGCAAGAGAGGCCGGAGGTCTTAAGATCATCGGTACAGAGCGTCATGAATCCAGACGTATTGACAACCAGCTGCGCGGACGTTCCGGACGACAGGGAGATCCGGGAGAATCCCGTTTCTATATTTCTCTGGAGGATGATCTGATGCGTCTGTTTGGTTCTGAACGTCTGATGAGTGTATTCAACACACTTGGTGTAGAGGACGGAGAACAGATCGAGCATAAGATGCTCTCCAGTGCGATTGAGAAAGCACAGAAGAAGATCGAGGGCAATAACTTTGGAATCCGTAAGAATCTGCTGGAATACGATCAGGTTATGAATGAGCAGAGAGAGATCATTTATGAGGAAAGACGTCGTGTTCTGGACGGAGAGAGCATGCGAGATACCATCTACAATATGATGACAGAATATGTAGAAAATATGACAGACCGCTTTGCCGCACCGGATGCAGATTCGGAAGAATGGGATCTGGCAGGACTGGAGCTGACACTTCACGGGGAGATTCCGATGCTGAAGATGCCGGATGCAGAGGAAGTCAAGGACATGAGACAGAAAGAGCTCAAGCATACATTGAAAGAGCGTGCTGTAAAAGCATACGAGGAGAAAGAAGCAGAATTCCCGGAAGCAGAGCAGCTGCGTGAGATGGAGCGAGTGGTACTGTTAAAGGCAATCGATACACGCTGGATGGATCACATCGATGATATGGATCAGCTCCGTCAGGGAATCGGTCTGCAGGCATACGGACAGAGAGATCCACTGGTAGAATATAAGATGATGGGATACGATATGTTCGGCGAGATGACCAATTCCATCGCAGAGACGACGATCCGTACCTTATTCCATATCCGGATCGAGCAGAAGGTAGAAAGAGAGCAGGTGGCACAGGCGACCGGAACAAACAAAGATGACAGCGCATCACACACTCCGAAAAAACGGGAAGAGAAAAAGGTTTATCCAAATGATCCATGCCCGTGCGGAAGTGGCAAGAAGTACAAACAGTGCTGCGGAAGAAAATAGTAACCAGGTAAGTGCCTGAATATTTTGTTGACTGTGTGTATACTGCATCAGACATTGTGCTGCAATATATACACAGTCAATGTTGATTTAAAACAGATTTTTGAAAAAAGAAAGAGGTGATCAAGGTGGTTTTATTAGATGAACTGAAAGTAAGACTGAGTGCATACGAAGAGCCGCTGAAAGATTTGAGGGATTCACTTTGACTTAGCGTCAAAGAAAGAACGAATTGAGGAATTAGAAAGAACGATCGAGGAGCCGGGATTCTGGGATAATCCGGATCAGTCCAGACAGACGATGCAGGTATTGAAAAGTCTTCAGGATTCGGTAAAGCAGATTGAGCAGATGTACGCAGATTATGAGGATCTGGGACTGCTGATTGAGATGAGTCAGGAGGAACAGGACGAAGAGACGGTGCAGGAGATCGAGGAAGAACTGCTCCGTTTTGAAGGAGAGTTTGAAGAGCTGAGGATCCAGACACTTCTGACCGGAGAGTATGACAGAGATCATGCGATCGTTACGCTTCACGCCGGAGCAGGCGGAACAGAATCCTGTGACTGGGCAAACATGCTTTACAGAATGTACACCAGATGGGCAGAGAAAAAGGGATTTTCCGTAGAAGTTCTGGATTATCTGGAAGGAGATGTTGCGGGAATCAAAGGCGTGACATTTGAAGTACGAGGAGAGAATGCTTACGGATATCTGCGCTCTGAAAAAGGGGTGCACAGACTGGTCAGAATTTCTCCGTTTAATGCGGCCGGAAAGCGGCAGACTTCTTTTGCATCCTGTGATGTGATTCCGGATATTGAGGAAGATATTGATATTGAGATCAATGATGACGATATCAGGATCGACACATATCGTTCCAGCGGAGCAGGTGGACAGCATATCAATAAGACTTCTTCGGCAATCCGTATCACGCATTTCCCGACAGGAATTGTTGTTCAGTGTCAGAATGAGCGTTCTCAGCACATGAATAAAGACAAAGCCATGCAAATGCTCAAAGCCAAGCTGTATCTGATGAAGCAGCAGGAGCAAGCAGACAAAGTGTCCGGTATTCGCGGTGAGATCAAGGAGATCGGATTCGGAAGCCAGATCCGTTCCTATGTCATGCAGCCGTATACACTGGTGAAGGATCACCGTACGAATATGGAGATCAGCAATGTGAACGGTGTGCTGGACGGCAACCTGGATCCGTTTATCAACGCATATTTAAGTGCTCCGAAAAACCCGGAAGAGTAGGACAGATGCAGAAAAAAGAACAGGAAGGAAGGCGAATATGGTAAATATAGCAGTTATGGGATATGGCACGGTGGGATCCGGAGTCATTGAAGTATTACAGACCAATAAGGAACGAATCGACCAGAGAGCCGGGGATGAGATCCATGTAAAATACATTCTGGATCTGAGAGATTTCCCGGGAGATCCGATTCAGGAAAAAATCGTACATGATTTTCAGGTGATCGCAGAAGATCCTTCCATTCAGATCGTAGTAGAGGTAATGGGCGGGATTGAACCCGCATATACTTTTGTGAAGAAGTGCCTGATGGCCGGAAAAAGCGTGGTGACCTCAAACAAAGCGCTGGTGGCAAAGCACGGTGCAGAGCTGCTTTCCATTGCAAGGGAGAAAAATATCAATTTTCTGTTTGAGGCCAGTGTCGGAGGCGGAATTCCGATCATCCGTCCGTTAAATTCTTCAATGACAGCAGATGAGATTGAAGAAATCACAGGGATTTTAAACGGAACGACCAATTATATGCTCAGTAAGATGTTTTATGAAGGAGCAGATTATGAGGAAGTTTTAAAAGAGGCGCAGGAAAAAGGGTATGCGGAACGAAATCCGGAAGCGGACGTGGAAGGATATGATGCATGCCGGAAGATTGCGATTCTTTCATCTTTGATTTCCGGACAGCAGGTGGATTTTGAAGATATTTATACAGAGGGGATCACGCAGATTACAAAAGAAGATATGATGTATGCAAAGGCAATGGGAATGACGATCAAGCTTCTTGCATGCAGCAGAAGGGATGAAGATCATATCCATGCCATCGTTGCTCCGTATCTGCTGAGCTCTTCGCATCCATTGTATAGCGTAAATGATGTCTTTAATGCGATTTTTGTACATGGCAATGTACTCGGAGATGCAATGTTTTACGGAAGCGGTGCAGGAAAGCTTCCGACAGCGAGTGCGGTTGTTTCTGATATTGTAGATGAAGTAAAGCATTTGAACCGGAATATTATGACGATGTGGGATCAGGATAAAGTGGAACTGCTTCCGATCTCGGATACGAGCAAGCGTTTCTTTGTGCGGATCAAGGGAGAACCACAGGCAATGAAAGCACATCTGGAAAGTAAATTCGGACCGATTGAGATTGTACAGGTGGAACCGTTGGAGGGAGAATTCGGATTTCTGACAGAAATTATGACAGAAGGACATTTTGAACAGTGCCAGAAAGAATTTCCGTCCATTCTCCACCGGATTAGAGTAGAAGGGTGAGGATGCGTATGAAATATGTTGTTGTTTTATGTGACGGGATGGCAGATGAACCGTTGGAAGAACTGGGCGGTATGACACCTCTGGAGAAGGCGCATACTCCAAATCTGGACCGCATGGCGCAGATTTCAGAGATTGGCATGGTGCAGACTGTTCCCGACGGGATGGCTCCGGGAAGTGATACGGCGAATCTTTCTGTGATCGGATATGATCCAAAGGAATATTATACCGGACGCTCACCTTTGGAGGCGTTGAGTATCGGGGTGGATATGGCGCCAACCGATGTATCTTTTCGCTGTAATCTGGTGACCTTGTCCGAGGAAGAAGAGCGGTATGAGGATAAACGGATTCTGGATCACAGTTCCAGCGAGATCAGCACTGAGGATGCGGCTGTTCTGATGGAGACCCTGATGCAGGAAATGCGAAGAGGTGGGTATGAGTTTTATACAGGCACGAGTTACAGGCATTTGCTGATCCATAAATTCGGAAGTGTAGTCGAATTGACAGCGCCTCATGATATCCTGACAAAGCGGATTGGGGAGTATCTCCCTCAGGATGCGGTACTTCGGGAAATGATGGAGACCAGCTACCGGATCTTAAGCAATCATCCGCTGAATCTGGAGCGAAAGGCAAAAGGACTCAACCCTGCCAATTCCGTATGGTTCTGGGGGGCAGGTACCAGGCCGATGCTGACCGCTTTCGAGGAAAAATATCATAAAAAAGGAGCCATGATCTCAGCAGTGGATCTGTTGAAGGGGATTGCTGTAGGAGCAGGGCTTGACAATATTATCGTAGAAGGTGCAAACGGAGGACTTCACACGAACTATACAGGAAAAGCGGAGGCAGCAGTGGACGCGCTGGCGGCGCAGGATTATGATTTTGTATATGTACACATTGAAGCACCGGATGAGATGGGACATCAGGGAAGTATTCCGGATAAGATTAAGGCGATTGAAAATATCGATCAGAAGATCATCGGACCGATCGTTGGGGAACTGGAAGATCTTTGCATGGATTTCAGGATGTTAGTCCTTCCGGATCATCCGACGCCGATCTGTGTCCGCACACATACCGGTAATCCGGTTCCGTATCTTTTATATGATTCCAGAAAGAAAGCAGAAGGAATGCCGGAGTATTCAGAAAGACTGGGCAATAAGAGCCCATTGTTCGAGAAAGAAGGACACAGGCTGCTTTCCCGTCTTTTTGAGATGGACAATGAACGGTAAACAGAGAGGAAGAAAAAATGCTGATAGTAAAGAAGTTTGGCGGCAGTTCGGTCGCAGATAAAGAGTGTATTTTTCGTGTGGCAGAGCGCTGCGCGGAAGATTATAAAAACGGACACGATGTGATCGTGGTCCTTTCAGCGATGGGAGACACAACAGATGATCTGATCGCAAAAGCAAAAGAGATTAATCTGAATCCATCCAAGAGAGAGATGGATATGTTGTTGACAACAGGGGAACAGATTTCTGTGTCACTGATGGCGATGGCATTTCATAAGCTGGGAATCCCGGCAGTATCGCTGAATGCATTTCAGGTAAAGATGCACAGCACATCCACCTATGGAAATGCAAGATTCAAGAAGGTAGAATCTGAGAGAATCCTCCACGAACTGGGATACCGGAAGATCGTGATCGTCACTGGATTCCAGGGAGTGAACAAATATGAGGATTATGCGACAATGGGACGGGGCGGTTCAGATACCACGGCAGTTGCAATCGCAGCGGCTCTGGGCGCAGATGCGTGCGAGATTTATACGGATGTAGACGGTGTGTATACCGCAGATCCACGAATTGTTCCTTCTGCGAGAAAATTAAAAGAAATCAGTTATGATGAGATGCAGGAGCTGGCATCCATGGGGGCGAATGTCCTGCATAACCGTTCTGTGGAAATGGCGAAAAAATATGGAGTACAGCTGGTTGTACGTTCCAGCATGAACAGAGAAGAAGGTACGGTGGTCAAGGAGGTAGTAAAAGTGGAAAAATTGTTAATCAGCGGAGTTGCATCTGATAAAAATACAGCGAGAATTTCTGTCATCGGAATCGAAGACAAACCGGGAACAGCGTTCAAGATCTTCAATACACTTGCAAAGAAGAATATCAATGTGGACATCATTCTTCAGTCTGTAGGAAGAGACGGTACAAAAGATATTTCCTTTACAGTGGCAGAGGATGATCTTCAGGATACACTGGCGATCCTGGAAGAAAATAAAGAAGCGCTGACGATCCAGGAAATCAATTCTCAGGAGAGTGTAGCGAAGATCTCGATTGTCGGAGCAGGAATGATGAGTAATCCGGGTGTTGCTGCCAAGATGTTCGAGGCACTGACAAATGCCAGAGTCAACATCCATATGATTTCAACATCAGAAGTAAGAATCACGGTTCTGATCAATGAAAGCGATGTAGAACGTGCGATCAATGCAGTTCACGAGAGATTTGGACTGGGAGAATAATAAAAAAAGGAAATCCGACTGGAGCTGGCGGATTTCCTTTTTCTTTATTACAACAGTTTTTTCAATAGTAATTTATCTTCCGGATTCATGGCCCGGTATCCCTTGATCAGTTCGACTTCTTCCCGCGTAAGATAGAGTGTATCGGCAGTGTCGATCTCCATGGCATACGTAAAGGAACCTTTCTGTTCGAGGATCAGTCCGTCTTTTGTACAGGGATGATTGACCAGCTGGTCGAGAGATACTCCATAGATATCAGCCAGACGCATCAGAGAATCCAGATCCGGTGTCCGTTTACTGGTTTCGTAGTTGGAATAAGCCTGTCTGGAAATATTGAGCAAGTCACTGATCTCTTGCTGAGTGTAGTGATGTGCTTTACGAAGACGGTATAAATTTTCAACAAGCTGAATATTAGACATTGCTGTACCTCCATTTACAGGGAATTGTTAAAAGCTTAGTAAATTATAACAATTTTCCCTATAAATAGATATCTATGCGACAAAACGTAGCGAAAGAACAAAAAGCCACAAAAAGTTGATATCAGAGTTTGCTGAGTGTACTGTTATGATAGGAAGAAGAAAAGGTAACGTCTTCGCCGAACCATTTGGGTGGAGTAAAGTGATTGGCAGTCTCTTTATCAGGAAATTCTACTTCCGCAAGCATCAGAGGCGCAAGGTCTCCGGAAAAAATATCAAGCTCAATAAAGAGGGAATCCTTAAGAGGGATCACATATCTTTTTTTCGTGATGAGCCGTCCGTCGATTTTTTCTTTTAAATGTTCATAGGATTCTTTTGTCAGCGGAAGATTGTATTCTTCCCGGATCATCATTCCTTTGGATTTGTAAGTCAGAATGTAGTCATTGTTGTCCCGGCGGATACGTACCACAGGTGCAGTGGAGAGATATCCCTGTTCGATCTTGCGGCATGGATATGATGAAAGAGCAAAGGGGACAGATGAAATCAGATATTTGCGCTCGATTTCCATGAAAAACTCCTTTCTTTGAAAACATCGTTTGTTGTTTGATATCCGGTATCATCATAATATGAAAAACGGAAAATGTAAACGGGGAGGCATTGCATTTTTAACAGGGATTTGCTACACTTTTTACCATATGAAAGAAATGAAAATCAGGTTCAGATTTTAAGTCAGGAGGAAATGATCATGAAACAGATTGCGGTATTTCTCGCAGAAGGATTTGAAGAAATCGAAGGACTTACGGTTACGGATCTGCTGCGCAGGGCAGGTGTTACTGTGACGAACGTATCGGTCACAGGAGAAAAGACAGTACATGGCTCACACGGAATCGGTGTCGAGGCAGACGCCCTGTTTGAGGAGATGGAGTTTGAGGGAATGGATATGCTCGTACTGCCGGGTGGGATGCCGGGGACAAAGCATTTGAAAGAACACAGAGATTTGTGTGCGCTGCTCAAAGAATTTTATGCAAAAGAGCGTTATCTGGCAGCAATCTGTGCAGCGCCTACTGTATTTGGAGAACTGGGATTTCTGGAAGGAAGAAAAGCATGCTGTTATCCGGGCATGGAGTCAGGACTTTCTCACGCAGAGACAAATGAAGAGCCGGTAAATGTAGACGGGCATATGATCACAAGCCGGGGACTGGGAACCGCGATTCCATTCGCATTGAAGCTGATCGAGCTCCTGTGCGGAAAGGAAAAGGCAGAAGAAATCGGGCATGGAGTAGTTTATTATTAAAAAGTACTGGAAATATTGAAGTGACTATGCTATACTAATTCAATGACTGCGAATATACAATTTGCGTTTGAATGGTACGAATCAAGGAGGAAATAGAAAGATGAGTTTACAGGTAGAAAAGTTAGAGCATAATATGGCGAAGCTTACAGTAGAAGTAGCTGCAGAAGATGTAGAGAAAGCACTGCAGGCAGCTTACTTAAAACAGCGCAAACAGATCAATATTCCGGGATTCCGTAAAGGGAAAGTTCCGCGTCAGATGATCGAAAAAATGTACGGACCGGAAGTATTCTATGATGAAGCAGCAAACAACATGATTCCGGACGCATATGCAAAAGCTTATGATGAAAGTGAACTGGACATCGTGTCTCAGCCGAAGATCGAGGTTGTACAGATGGAAAAAGGAAAACCGTTCATTTTCACAGCAGAAGTAGCTACAAAACCGGAAGTGACACTCGGAGATTACAAAGGACTGAAAGTAGATAAAGTATCTACAAGAGTGACACAGAAGGAAGTTGATGAAGAGATTGAAAAAGAGCGCGAGCGCAATGCAAGAACAATCGAAGTGACAGACCGCGCAGTTCAGGATAAAGATGAAGTAACATTAGATTTCGAAGGATTTGTAGACGGTGTTGCATTTGAAGGTGGAAAAGGAGAAGATTATCCGCTGACAATCGGTTCCGGATCATTCATTCCTGGATTTGAAGAGCAGCTGATCGGAGCTGAGATCGACAAAGAAGTAGAAGTGAATGTGACATTCCCGAAAGAGTATCACTCTGAAGAGCTTGCAGGAAAAGATGCTACATTTAAGTGTACAGTACACACAATCAAAGCAAAAGAACTTCCGGAGCTGGATGATGAATTTGCTTCTGAAGTTTCTGAATGTGAGACAATGGACGCATACAGAGCGGAAGTAAAGAAAAACATCAAAGAGCGCAAAGAGAGAACCGGAAAAGAAAAGAAAGAAAACCAGGCAGTAGATCAGGCAATCGAGAACGCACAGATGGATATTCCGGAAGCAATGATCGAGTTCCAGGTAAGACAAATGGCAGATGATTTTGCACGCCGTATTCAGCAGCAGGGTCTGACTGTAGAACAGTACTTCCAGTTTACAGGAATGACAGCAGAGAAGATGCTGGAAGAGATGAGACCACAGGCTGAAAAGAGCATCAAGACAAGACTGGTTCTGGAAGCGATCGTAAAAGCTGAGAACATTGAAGTTTCTGATGAGCGTGTAGAAGAAGAACTCACAAAAATGGCGGAAGCATACCAGATGGAAGTTGAAAAACTCAAAGAGTTTATGGGAGAGAACGAGAAGAAACAGATCAAAGAGGATCTTGCAGTTCAGGAAGCAATCACTCTGCTTGTAAACGAATCTGTAGAGGGATAATCTGTTCTGGTACATAACAGTACCGTGAATCCGCAGTGAGAGGGGGCCGCAGGCAGCGGCAGATTAAGTCAGCATAATAAGGAGGAAAAGCAAATGAGTTTAGTACCTTATGTTATTGAACAGACAAGCCGTGGAGAGCGCTCTTACGACATTTATTCAAGACTGTTAAAAGAAAGAATCATTTTTCTGGGAGAAGAGGTCAATGATGTATCTGCGAGTGTGATCGTAGCACAGCTTCTTTTCCTGGAAGCGGATGATCCGAATAAGGATATCCAGTTATATATCAACAGCCCGGGAGGTTCCGTGACAGCGGGACTGGCAATCTACGATACCATGCAGTACATCAAATGTGATGTTTCTACAGTCTGCATCGGTATGGCAGCAAGCATGGGGGCATTCCTTCTTTCCGGTGGAGCGAAGGGAAAACGTTTTGCGCTTCCAAACGCAGAGATCATGATTCATCAGCCATCCGGCGGAGCACAGGGACAGGCAACTGAGATTTCGATCGCAGCAGAGCACATCCTGAGAACCCGTCAGAAATTGAACGAGATTATGGCAGCAAACACAGGGCAGCCATTGGAGACGATCAAGGCTGATACAGAACGTGATAACTTCATGTCTGCAGAAGAAGCAAAAGCTTATGGATTAATAGATGAGGTAATTGCCAAACATTAATGTTGTGTCGGCAATATGAGGTGAGAGTGATATGGCAGGAAAAGCAAGTGATGATATAGTAAGATGCTCCTTCTGTAATAAGCCGCAGTCTCAGGTGAGAAAGCTGATCGCAGGGCCGAACGGCGCTTATATCTGTGATGAGTGTATCGAGGTCTGCTCGGAGATTATAGAAGAAGAGTTTGAATACGATGATGACAGAAGAGAATTTGATGATATCAATCTTTTGACACCAGAGGAGATCAAGGCATTCCTTGATGAATATGTAATCGGACAGGACGAGGCAAAGAAGGTTCTTTCTGTTGCTGTATACAATCATTACAAGCGGATCATGGCAGGTTCTGATCTGGGCGTGGATCTGCAGAAGAGTAATATTCTGATGCTTGGACCGACCGGATGCGGAAAGACTCTGCTTGCCCAGACCCTCGCAAAGATACTGAATGTTCCGTTTGCCATCGCAGATGCGACAGCTCTGACAGAGGCCGGATATGTGGGGGAAGATGTAGAAAGCATCCTCCTGAAAGTGATTCAGGCAGCAGATGGCGATATTGAACGTGCAGAGCATGGTATTATTTATATTGATGAGATTGACAAGATCACAAGAAAGTCTGAGAATCCTTCCATTACCAGAGATGTATCCGGAGAGGGAGTTCAACAGGCGCTTTTGAAGATCATTGAGGGAACCGTTGCATCTGTTCCGCCGCAGGGCGGAAGAAAGCATCCGCATCAGGAACTGATCCAGATAGACACGACCAATATTTTGTTTATCTGCGGCGGTGCATTTGAAGGGATTGATAAGATCATTGAGACCAGACTGGATAAGAAGTCGATCGGCTTTAATGCAGAGATAGCTAAGAAGCATGAGGAGGATGTAGATGTACTGCTGCATCAGGTGCTTCCGCAGGATCTGGTGAAGTTTGGTCTGATTCCGGAGCTGGTAGGACGAGTTCCTGTTACAGTATCTCTGGATCTTCTGGATAAAGAGGCTTTGATCCGGATTCTGACAGAACCGAAGAGCTCTCTTGTGAAGCAGTATCAGAAGCTGATGGAACTGGACGGCGTAAAGCTGGAGTTTGATAAAGCAGCTCTGGATGCGATCGCAGAGACCTCTCTTGCAAGGAAAACGGGAGCCAGAGGATTAAGAGCCATTATGGAAGATATTATGATGGATACAATGTTCCGTGTACCATCTGATGATACCATCAAAGGATGTATGATTACAAAAGATGTTGTGGAAGGAAAGGGTCAGCCATTGTATGAGTGCGATGGAGAAGAGCGAAAATCTTTTCTGACATCTGAAAGTGCATAGATAACACAGGCGGGTGCATAGGGAGGACCATGTACCCGCTTGTTTTGATTTTGGATAAAACAAAAAGCAGGAGGAAAATACAGGTGAACAGAGAAATAAAAAGCCTTCCGATGGTAGCTCTGCGTGGAATGACTATCATGCCGGAAATGGTAGTACATTTTGATGTGAGCAGAGAAAAATCAATCGCAGCGATTCAGGAAGCCATGGCGGGAGACCAGAAGATTTTTCTTGTGGCACAAAAATCAATAGAAACAGACGACCCTACACAGGAAGATGTTTACGAGGTGGGAACTGTTGGAACGATCAAACAGATCATGAAGCTTCCAAAGCATATCGTCCGGGTACTTGTTTCAGGAGAAACAAGAGGAATCTTAAAACAGCTTCAGCAGGATACGCCGTATCTGCGGGCAGAGGTCGAGGTGATCGATGAGTCCGATCTTGTCATTCAGGATGATCTAAATGGAGAGGCAATGGCAAGGAGTCTTAAAGATACTTTTCTGGACTATGCCGCTCGCAACGGAAAAATGTCAAAAGAAGCAGTGGCAGAGATTTTGGAGATCAAAAGCCTGAAAAAGCTGGTGGATGAGATTGCTGCAAACACGCCTTTTTATTATGTTGATCAACAGGAAATCCTCGGAAAAGTGGATTTTTGGGAGAGATATGAGACATTGGCGTTTAAGCTGGTCAACGAAGTGCAGATCATGGATATCAAAGATGAACTGCAGCAAAAGGTGAAGGAACGTGTGGATAAGCATCAGAAAGAATACATTCTTCGGGAGCAGCTGAAGCTGATCCGGGAGGAGTTGGGGGATGATTCTACATTGTCCGATGCGGAAGAATTTGAAAAAGCAGCAAAGAATCTGAAAGCGCCAAAAGAAGTGAACGAAAAGCTGAAAAAAGAAATCAGCAGATTCAAAAGCTCACTGAACAGTCCGGCAGAAAGCGGTGTGATACGGACCTATATTGAAACATTGCTTGAGATGCCGTGGGATAAAGCCGGGAAGGACAATCAGGATATCAAATATGCAGAGGAAGTGCTGGAAGCAGATCATTATGGTCTGGAACAGGTCAAAGAACGAATTCTGGAATTTCTGGCAGTACGTTCTCTGACGAAAAAAGGGGAGAGCCCGATCCTGTGTCTGGTGGGACCGCCGGGAACCGGAAAAACATCGATCGCCAAATCTCTTGCAAAGGCACTGAAGAAGCCGTATGTAAGGATTTCACTTGGCGGAGTGCGGGATGAGGCAGAAATCCGGGGACACAGAAAAACATATGTAGGAGCAATGCCCGGACGCATTGCAAATGGAATTCGTCAGGCAGGTGTCAAGAATCCGTTGATGCTTCTGGATGAAATTGATAAAGTCAGCACAGACTATAAGGGAGATACGTTCTCTGCGCTTCTGGAAGTACTGGACAGTGAACAGAATTACAAATTCCGTGATCATTATCTGGAAGTTCCGCTGGATCTGTCGGAAGTGCTGTTTATTGCCACTGCAAATTCACTGCAGACGATTCCGCGTCCGCTTCTGGACCGTATGGAAGTGATCGAGGTGACCAGCTACACAGAGAATGAGAAGCTGCATATTGCGACAGAGCATTTGATCCCAAAACAGCTGGAGAAAAATGGTCTGAAGAAAGAACAGCTGAAAATAAGCAAAAATGCAGTCTGGAAGATTGCATCCAACTATACAAAAGAAGCGGGAGTACGTCAGCTGGAGAGAGAAATCGGCAATATTTGCAGAAAAGCAGCAAAAGAAATACTTACAACCGGGAAAAAGAGTGTTACAATTACAGAGAAGAATCTGTTCAAATATCTGGGAAAAGAGAAGTTTACGTATCAGATGGCAAATGCAGCGGATGAGATCGGGATTGTGCGTGGACTGGCATGGACAAGTGTGGGTGGGGATACCCTCCAGATCGAAGTGAATGTGATGCCTGGAAAAGGAGAGATCATGCTCACTGGTCAGCTTGGAGATGTGATGAAAGAATCGGCACGGACCGGGATCAGCTATATCCGTTCTGTCAGCAGAGATTATCAGATTGCGGATGACTTTTTTGAAAAACATGATATCCATGTACATATTCCGGAGGGTGCAGTGCCCAAAGACGGTCCGTCAGCCGGAATCACCATGGCAACTGCAATGCTTTCTGCGATCACAGAACAAAAGGTGCGTGCAGATATTGCCATGACAGGAGAAGTGACTCTGCGCGGACGTGTACTGCCGATTGGAGGATTAAAGGAAAAGCTTCTGGCTGCGAAAAATGCCGGGATAAAAACAGTTCTTGTTCCCAAAAAGAATCTGGCAGATGTAGAAGAGCTTTCTCAGGAAATCACAAAAGGACTCGAGATCCTGCCTGTAGAGCATATGGAGGAAGTGCTGAAGGCAGCATTTGTGTCAGAAGATCAGGATAAAATATCCGGAGGGGAGTAAACTATGGTAATAAAGAATATCAATCTGGAAACTGTTTGTGGAATTACAAGTAAATTGCCGGAAAATGAAAAACCGGAGATTGCGTTTGCGGGGAAATCCAATGTGGGTAAGTCATCCCTGATCAATGCGCTGATGAACCGAAAATCGTATGCCCGGATCTCTGCCACACCGGGAAAGACACAGACGATTAATTTTTATAATATCAACGAGGAACTTTATCTGGTGGATCTGCCGGGATACGGATATGCGAAGGTTTCCGAAAAAGAAAAGATCCAGTGGGGAAATCTGATCGAGCGGTATCTGCATACATCAAAACAGTTGAAAGCAGTCTTTCTTCTGATCGACATCCGGCATGACCCTTCGGCAAATGACAAGATGATGTATCAGTGGATCGTCGATCAGGGATTTCAGCCGATCATCATTGCTACAAAGCTGGATAAATTAAAACGCAGTCAGGTGCAGAAGCATGTGAAGATGTTAAAAACAGGTCTGAATCTGCTTCCGGGAACAAAAGTAATCCCGTTTTCTTCGGTTACAAAGCAGGGAAGAGACGAAATCTGGGATCTGGCTGAGCGGGAATATCTGTTTCCGGAAAGATTTTTGGAGGATGAAACGAAAGAATAATTTCGGAGAATGATAGAGTAAACAGGAAAAGCACGATGCGGGAAGGAGATTTTTATGGAGCGAAAGAGACCTTACTGGCAAGTGGCGGTAAGTCTTATGTTCAGTATACTGGCAACGGCTGCGTTTATTATCCTGGGCGTAAAAGCAATCGGATTTCTCATGCCGTTCGTTGTGGGCTGGATCATTTCTGCCATTGCGACACCTCTGGTGAACTGGCTGGAAAAGCGATTGAAGATCGTAAAGAAGCTGGGAACAGCAATGATTGTTATCATGGTCATTGGGCTGATCGTTTTAGTGGGATATTTTGCAGTCAGCAGGATTGCAGTGGAAGTGACAGATCTGATTCAGAACTTTCCGGATATTTATGCACAGCTGGAAGAGGGGATGCGTGAGATTGGAAATACCTTATCCGGTGTGTTCAGCAGGCTTCCCCGGGGAGTGCAGAATGGGTGGACAACGATAGTGGAGAATCTGGATACTTATATGGGGAATCTTGTTTCGAAAATCAGCGAGCCGACGGTGACGGCTGCGGGAAATTTTGCAAAAAGACTTCCGTCCTATCTGATTTCTTTCATTGTTGCGATACTGGCAGCTTACTTTTTTACAATCCAGAGAGAAGAAGTGATCGCATGGTTTCATAAAATCGCACCGCCGTCTGTGGAAAAGAGGATGATCCTGGTGATGGATAATCTGAAATATGCAGTAGGCGGATATTTCAAGGCGCAGTTTAAGATCATGGGTGTTGTTTTTTTGATCCTGTTTGCCGGATTTCTTGTGCTTGGAATTCATTATGCGGTTTTGGTTGCATTTTTGATTTCATTTTTGGATTTTCTGCCATTTTTTGGAACGGGAACTGCGTTGATCCCATGGGCAATTTACTCCGTATTTATCGGTGAATATAAAATTACAGCCGGTCTGGTGATCATCTATGCAGTTTCCCAGGTAGTGCGTCAGCTTTTGCAGCCAAAGCTGGTAGGTGACAGCATGGGAATGAATCCGCTGGTGACACTGCTGCTTTTATATGTGGGATATAAGATCAAGGGAGTCTTTGGTATGATTCTGGCAGTTCCGTTGGGACTGGTATTGATCAATATGTGTCAGGCCGGTGCATTTGATTATATTCTGGATGACGTGAAGATTCTGGTTGAAGGGATACTGGGACTTCGCGAAGAGCTTCCTCAAGGGCAAAAAGAAAATTCAGATAACACTTGATTCCAAGAATGAGAGTGTTTATAATATCAACAGAAACAAAAAAGGGGTGCTTGCAGAAAGCAGGCTGAGAGAAAGCTGGATCGCTTAAAACCCGTAACCTGATTTGGATAATGCCAACGTAGGGATATACAGAGAAAGTGATAGGATCTGAGAAGAAAAATTGCTGCTGTAATGCGTTTGCGTTGCAGCAGCTTTTTGCATACTCCGCGGCGGGCATGGAAAGGAATGCATATGAGAAACTATACAACACAGATGGAAGCAGCGAGAAAACAGATTGTGACAAAAGAACTGGAGATCGTGGCACAAAAAGAACATATGACGACCGAAGAGCTGATGCCGCTGGTGGCAGAAGGAAAGGTTGTCATCTGTGCCAACAAAAATCACACCTGTATTGATCCGGAAGGAATCGGTTCGATGCTGCGTACAAAGATCAATGTAAATCTGGGAGTTTCAAGAGACTGTAAAGATTACGATGTGGAGATGCAGAAGGTGATGCAGGCAGTTGAGATGGGCGCACATGCCATCATGGATCTGTCTTCTCATGGAAATACAATTCCATTTCGAAGAAAGCTGACCAGTGAGTGTCCGGCGCTGATCGGTACTGTTCCAATCTATGATTCCGTGATCCACTATCAAAGGGATCTGGATACGCTGACTGCCAGAGATTTTATCGATGTGGTCCGTCTTCACGCACAGGATGGAGTGGATTTTGTGACACTGCACTGTGGCATTACGCGTAAAACAATCGAGCAGATTCGGCAGCATAAGCGAAAAATGAACATCGTATCCAGAGGTGGTTCTCTTGTATTTGCGTGGATGTGTATGACAGGGGAAGAAAATCCATTTTATGAATATTATGATGAGATTCTGGATATTTGTCGGGAATATGATGTGACGGTTTCACTCGGTGACGCATGCAGACCAGGATGTCTTGCAGATGCAACGGACGTCTGCCAGATCGAGGAGCTGGTGCGTCTGGGCGAACTGACCAGGCGGGCATGGGAGAAGGATGTTCAGGTGATGGTGGAAGGTCCGGGACATATGCCTCTGGATCAGATCGAGGCAAATATGAAAGTGCAGCAGTCCATTTGTCAGGGAGCGCCGTTTTATGTATTGGGACCACTTGTGACAGATATTGCTCCGGGATATGACCATATTACTTCTGCGATTGGCGGAGCCGTGGCAGCATCGGCAGGAGCGGCATTTTTGTGCTATGTGACACCGGCAGAGCATCTGGCTCTTCCGAATCTGGAAGATGTAAAACAGGGAATCATGGCGTCTAAGATTGCGGCACATGCGGCAGATATTGCAAAAGGAGTGCGGGGAGCAAGACAGGCAGATGACAGGATGGCACAAGCCAGAAGAAATCTGGACTGGGAAGCACAGTGGGAGTGTGCCATGGATCCGGAGACGGCAAAACGGATCTGGAATGAGAGAAAGCCTGAACATGAGGATACTTGTTCCATGTGCGGAAAATTCTGTGCGGTGCGAAGTATGAACAAGGCACTTGCAGGCGAACATATTGATATTTTATAGAAACAGAATAATCAGAAAAACCAGGCAGGATATGTTCCCGTAAAAAGGAAGGCATCCTGCCTGGTTTTTATTTTGAAGCTATTGTGTCTTCTCTGCGTATTCAGCAGCAAGTGTATCAAATTCTTCTGCGTGAGTCGGATACCAGACGTCAAAGGTACTGTCTGCTGCGGCAATTCGTTTTCCGAGAGCTGCGAAAAATTCCGGGATTACAGTCTCCAGAAGAACACCTTTTTCGATGCCCAGATGTGCTCCAGGTTCTTCGCTGTCTCCGTTTACAAATAATTTGAATGCAGGTTCCATTTTTCCATCCACCCGTTTGGAGTGTCCGACAAGACCGATACTTCCCGCCTGATGGCTTCCGCAGCTGGAAGGACATCCGGAAATATGGATACATGGAAGGACTCTGTCGGCGAACTGTTCCTTGCGGACCCGCTGAATGCAGGACTCTAACAGTGCATAGGAATTGCTCAGTCCGTGTTGGCAGATTGGAACGCCAATGCAGCTGACACTGCTTTCAAATAAAGAAGCAGCTCCGTCTTTTGTGGCTTCTAACACAGCAGGTACTTCTTTTGCAGTCAGATTGATGATATACAAGGTGCCGTCCGGTGAGATCCGAAGCTCGGTTTCCGGCATCTCTTTGATCACGGCATACAGTTCAGACGGTTTTTGAGGTGCAAGCCGTCCGCCCAGCGGATGATAAGAAACCGTGTACAGGCCGTTCTGTTTCTGTGGGAGTACCCGTTTTTCTGTCAGAAGTGCTTCGGACAGAGTGCCGTCAGCAGATTTGGAAATCGGATGGACTGGTTCTACAGGCCATGGAGTCATTTCTTTTTGCGCGTCTTCCACAAACTGGAGGAAATAGTTCCGGATTTTTTCTTCGCCAAGGGTATCCTGCAGATAGCGGGTTCTGGATTTTGCGCGGGACTCATAATTGCCGTATGTGGTAAAGAGACGGATCATGGCATGGACGTAAAGGGAAACCTCGTTTGGATCTGCATTGTCTGTAATATGAACACCAAGCTTTGGATTTGGTCCAAGTCCGCCGGCACAGTAAACGGAAAATGTCCCGTTTTCTTTGGCTACAAATCCAAGGTCACGGAATGTGGCATGAACTTCATTCGCCGGGGTATTGGAAAAACCGACTTTCAGTTTTCTGGGCATGTGAAGTCCCGGCATCTTGGTCAGGAGATATTCTCCGGCAGCCTTTGCATAAGGAAACACATCAAATGTCTCATCCACAGCGGTACCAGTCAGAGGACTTGCCATGACATTACGCGGGTTGTCGCCTCCGCCGCCGTGTGTGATGATGCCGACTTTTAAGGCATCACGAACAAGCTGCGGAACAGAGTCTGCAGACAAATCGTGAAACTGGATGGTCTGGCAGGTAGTCAGTTTGAGCAGAGGAATCTGATGTTCAGAAATTTTGTCTGCAAGGAATTTTAATTTCTCTTTTGTAATATGACCGCCCGGAAGACGAAGACGCAGCATATATCCTTGTTCCTTCTGTGCATAGCTTCCAAAGCCTCCGGAGATGCCTTTGAAGGTCTGGCGGTCAATCTCTCCATTTTCGAAAGCATGTATGTTTTCATCAAATCTTGTGATATTATCTTCAAATTGCTGTAATAAATCTTTTGAAAGCATGGTAAATGCTCCTTTCTTTTTGATGGGTTTAGAAACTCTGTACTAAGTATAATAAACGGGGAAAGAGAGTACAAGGGGAATTTGGAGATTGGTCTTGATTTTCTTTACGGATATTTAAATATGGAACAGTAACGAGAATAAAGATAGATTTCCACACTCCCTGTTGTTATAATAAAGACAAAACGAAAACAGGGGAAATAGACATGGATACAATTTTGATCATAGAGGATGACGCAGATCTCAGGGAAGGGCTGGAGTATACATTGAGTGGGGAAGGCTATCAGATCCTGACAGCGGAAAATGCAGAAAGAGGACGAAAGCTATGGAAGACATCTTCCTGCGATCTGATTCTGTTAGACTGTAATCTTCCGGATGGAAATGGCTTTTCGCTGTGCAGTGAGATTCGGAAAAGCAGTGATGTGTTCATTCTGATGCTGACGGCAAGGGATACGGAACTGGATGAGGTGAAAGCACTGGAAATGGGAGTGGATGATTATATGTCAAAACCATTTTCTATCGCGGTGCTGAAAGCGCGGATCAAAAAGCTGCTCTCCAGAAAGAGTGAAAAACAGTGGATCAGCTCCAATGGAATCCGTCTGGACAAAAGCAGCTGTCAGGTGATCTGCAAGGAAGAAGTGCTGGAGCTGAGTAAGATCGAGTACAAACTGCTTTTGTATTTTCTGGAAAATCCGGGACAGATATTGTCCAAGGAACAGATTTTAGAGCGGATCTGGGACAAAGACGGAAAGTTTGTGGATGAGAATACCGTTTCCGTCAATATTCGGAGACTTCGCAGAAAGATCGAGGCAGATCCGCAGAATCCGCAGTGGATCCAGACGGTTCACGGACTTGGATATATCTGGAGAGAAGAGGAGAAACGATAAAGGTATGGAATCGATCATAACAGGAATTCTATCAGCAGGATGTGTGTCCGGTGTTTTGTTTGGGATGTATGAGTATCGCAGGCGGAAAAAACTATACCGGGAGACAGATCGGATGCTGGAATCTATTCTGGAGGGAGATCCGATCCTTGTTTCGGATCTGAAGGAAGGCGAAGTGTCAGCTCTTTCCGGGAAAATCCGCAAAATCCAGGAAATGCAGGAGATGTCTGTATCTCAGGCAGAAGAGGAAAAAGAGCAGGTGAAAAGTCTGATCTCCAATATGTCTCATCAGCTGAAAACACCGCTTGCCAATATCCGGATGTACGAAGAAATCTTGAGGGAAGAAAACCAGGACGCGGAGACAAGAGAAAAGTTTCTGGCAAAAATGCAGACGCAGAGTGAAAAACTGGAATGGATCTTAAATTCTCTGTTTAAAATGGTGAAGCTGGAACAGAATGTCATGGTCTTTGAGGTTTCGATGTGCCCGATTCGAAAGACCATTCTGGATGCGGTGAATCTGGTGTATGAAAAGGCTGCCAGGAAACAGATTCCGATCAAAACAGGGTATATCCCGGATCTGTTTCTTTATCACAATGCAAAGTGGACGTCAGAAGTGTTTGCAAATCTGTTGGAAAACGCAGTGAAATATACCAGTGAGGGCGGAGCAATTCAGATTGATCTTAAGCAGTATGAAATGTACGCAGAAATCCGGATCACAGATACAGGAATCGGAATCCGAAAAGAAGAGATGCCGCGGATTTTTCAGAGATTCTATCGGAGTAAAGATGTAGAAAATCTGGAAGGAAGCGGGATCGGTCTTTATTTGTCCAGGCTGATCGCGGAGAAGGAAAAGGGATACATTCAGGTGGAATCTGTCTATGGAAAGGGAAGCTGCTTTTCGGTATTTCTGCGGATGGAAAAATGACAATTTTGTAAGAACTTTCTTTTCTGCTGTAGGATTTTTGTAAGATGGGGGTGTTACACTGATGGTATCAAAGAGAAAAGGAGAACTGGAAGAGAATGAAGATTTTAGAAGTACAGCATGTGGTGAAAACATATGGTTCCCATCAAAATCAGGTAACGGCACTTTCCGATGTCAGCTTTGCTGCAGAACAGGGAGAATTTATTGCAATCGTAGGAACGAGCGGTTCCGGAAAAAGTACATTGTTGAATCTGCTTGGAGGTCTGGATGTTCCGACAGAAGGAAAGATCAGCATCAGGGGGCATGATATCGGAAGTCTGACCAGAAAGGAACAGACGATTTTTAGGAGACGCAATATTGGATTTGTGTTTCAGAATTACAGTCTGATGCCGGTGCTCAATGTGTATGACAATGTGGCGCTTCCGGTCACCTTTGACAAAGGAAGTCATGTAGATCGTGAGCATATCAGGGAATTATTAAATGAGCTGGGATTGTGGGAGAAACGGAAACGGTATCCGAGTGAGCTATCCGGCGGTCAGCAGCAGAGAGTTGCAATTGCAAGAGCGCTTGCAAACAAACCTGCCCTTCTGCTCGCAGACGAACCGACCGGGAATCTGGATTCCAAAACTGCCGTGGAGGTAATCGGCCTGTTAAAAGCCAGCAGTCAGAAATACCATCAGACGGTGCTGATGGTGACACACAATGAAGCGTTGGCACAGACCTGTGACCGGATTATCCGGATTGAGGACGGCAGGCTGTATCAGAGAGAAGACGCATTCTACGGGGAAGGCGGTGAGCTGTAATGAAGCAGATCATACGTCTTGCATGGTCCTATCTGAAATATTATAGAAAACAGACGATGGCTCTGTTTCTGGGGATTGTTTTGTCCTGTGCTCTGTTTACCGGAATCGGTTCACTTCAAAAGAGCGGAAATCATGCAGCAAGAGAAAATGCCCGCACAAAATCCGGAGACTGGCACTATACGATGCGCTGTGACACAGACTGGTTTGAGGAGTTTGAGAAAACGTATCAGCCGGGAGAAAAAGAGCAGGGTTACTGCGTGGAAAAAACCGGTGTGCTGACGATGCGCAAAGTGACAGAGGAGCCTTATGAGATCGAGCTGGATTACGCAGAAGAAGGCTATCTTTCCATGATGGGAAGAACAGTGAAAGAGGGCAGGTATCCGGAAGAGGAAGGAGAAGCGGCGCTGGATGAATTTACACTTCGGAATCTGGATATTCCGCGTAAGATCGGCACGACATTTACATTGGATGGAGAAACATTTACGTTGTGCGGAATTGTGTCAGAGCAGCCTTCCGCTCTTACGCAGCGGATGCAGGTATTTGTGAACCCGACACTGGACTATGGAACAAACGGAACATTCCTGTATGTGAAATTTGATGAGTCCAAAGATAGTTACGGACAGATGAGCGCATTTGCAGATACATTTGGAATTTCCGAAAAGGAAATTGCGGCAAACTGGGAGCTGCTGGAATGGCTGAAAAACGGAAACCGCATCAATGCGGCAGAAGCAGTGAAGACCGGGATCCTCCACTGGAAGGAAGCGGGATTGCCTTATATCTGGGGGAATCTGGACGACAAGTGGAATCTGAAGGATAAAGCGGTACTGGCAGCGATAGGAGTATTCGGAACATTTGTGATCTACAGTCTGTTTCAGGTATCGGTACGGAAAAGGATGTCACAGTACAGTGTGATGCAGACACTGGGGATGGAGTCAAAGCGTACGTTTGGGGTGCTGACAAGCGAGCTGTGGATGATCTTTGCAGTGGCTTATCCGGTTGGATGTGTTCTCGGAAACGCAGCAGCATGGGGGATTTATCAGAAAATCGGCAGTATTTTTGTACGGACAAAGGGAATTCAGCATACGAATAAGTACGTCGCAGCAGAGGCGGCCAGAGAGGCTGCACAGGCAGGACGTGCACAGGCGGGCGCGTTTCAGGTTTCAGGAGAGGCGATTTTATTTGGAGCAATCTTTCTGCTGTGCCTGCTTACACTTGTAAGTTTGATTTTAGTGAGGCGGATGGAAACGCTGACACTGCGGGAAATGATAACAAAAGAAGGCGAAGCACAGACAAAGAGACGTAAGATCTACAGTCTGAAACGAAAGGATCTGACGGGTGTCCTGACAAAGAAGTTTATGTTTTCGAGAAAGAAAACTTTTATCGGAATTATATTGTCTCTGTCTGTGGGAAGTGTTCTTTTTTTAGGGACTGCCTATCTGACAGAAAATGCAAAGATCAACAATGAACTGACATTCAAGGCAGATGACGGACTTGGTTCGGATATTCAGGTGTATGAAGATTCAGATTCACTGTCCAGTCTGATTCCAAAGGTATGTGCAGAGCAGATGGAAAAGATAAGCGGATTGGAGTCTGTCAGACCGGTGCGGTATATGGCGGGAGAGCTTACGATGTCAGATGATGTTTTTCACTGGCCGGAGTATTATATGGGCAGTGAGAATCCGGAGGAAAACATTCTGGATGCAGATTCGGATATGGTGGAAAAATTCAATGGAAGACTGGTGAGAAAAGCAAACGGAGAATATGGATTAAAGGTCAATATCTACGGATATGATGACAGGATGTTAAATGAGTTGAATGATTATCTTCTGGAGGGAGAAATCGATCCGGAGAAAATGCGGGAAGAGGATACAGTGATACTGGCGACGCTGATGGACGGACAGGGAAACTATGATGGAATCAGTGTGTCTCCCGGAGATGCGCTTTCAGTCAGGATACCGAAGACTGCCCAGACAGAATTACTGAAATTTCAGGGGGAAGACTCGCTGTATCAGAATTCGGATCTTCAAGTCCAGGCAGTTGTCAGCAGAACACTGGCAAGAGTGGATCAGTTTTACGGGGATGGAGCAGCCAGCATTATTATGACAAATGAACAGATGCAGAAATATTTTGGCATCGAAGGATACCGGACCATCAGCATTGCATTGAAAGAACATGCGGATGCGGTCGCAGTGACAGATGAGATCCGTAAGGTTGTTTCCGGAGTATCCGACTGTGTCGTCAAGGATTATACGGAACAGATCAAGGTGCAGAACTTTTATCTGAATCAGAAAATGCTGTTCTTCTATGGAATTGCTTTTGTCCTTCTGGTGATCAGCCTTCTGCATATTATGAACAGTATGCAGTATCTGGTGGCAGCCAGAAAGCATGAATTCGGAATTTTAAGGGCGATGGGGATCACGGATTCCGGTTTTCGGATCATGCTGCTCAAAGAAGGGCTGCGGTATGGAGTATATTCCAGTATTGTGATGATCGCACTTTATCTGGCGGTACAAAAAGTGTTATACTATTTTATGACACATGTATTTTTGTATCTGCATCCAAAATCAGGTATTCAGATTGTGCCGGTTCTGATCATGATCCTGGTGAATCTGGCAATCTGTGCAGCGGCAGTGGTGATTTCCGGACAGTCGGTGCTGAAAGAACAGGTGGTGGATGTGATACGGGAGTAGACAGGAGGAAAACACATGACACATGTCTTTGAAGGAGAATTTGTACATCAGAATCTGGGGAGGATCAGGAAGGAGTTTCGTGTTGATCAGATGTGTGAGTGGGAAACACGAAAAGCAGCAGTCAGAGGACTCTTTTTTTGTGAGCATGGAATTGTGATCGATACTTGCGAGGAGCTTGATCATCTGGGTGAACAGGCGATGCAATATTTAAACATTACGTTGAGAGAAAAAGATACACAGGTCATCCCCTTTTGTGCAGACGGAACGTATTGGGTGCCGGTGGAAGCGGGAGAAGCAAAGGATGTGCGGGCTGAAAAGTGGATGGAATATTATCAGTGTGATCAAGAACGATTCTGGAAGTTTCAAAGATATTTCTATGAATGGACAGGAGAAATTCCGAAGAGGTTAGAGTTAAGTGTGAAGCCGGAAAAAACGCGGTACGAAGGAACGTCTTTTGCAGTCAAAGCGGGGGCCGTCGATCAGAAAGTGGAAGTCATGCATCCGGTGACAAAAGAACACTATGAACTGAATATAAAAGAATCTGTTGATGAGAGGATCGAGGTTCCGGATATGGAAGGGCTGAAATTTCCGGAGCATGTTTTGAAGATTACGTATGAAATTGCACCACAGCCAAAGGATGATTTTTATCTGCAGGATTGTGAAGAAGGGGACACCGTTTGGACGACTGCATATGGTAAAAGATCGGTATCTGTGATCGGCGGTCAGTCTGGTCCCACATCTATTTTTCTGGCGGGGACGATAGAGCCCAGTGATCAGGTGGCGTATTCATCCCCTCATTTTCATCCGGTGAAAGAAACAACCTGGAAACCGGTATTTTACAGGCAGGAGCTTGAAGAAAAATATCTGAGCATCAGGTTGGATAAATCGTGTTTGAAACAGTGGTAAAATTTCCTAAAAAATGACAGTCCTTTTCTTACGATACAGTCAAAACGACAAAATGAAAAAAGAAACTTACGAAGAGAAAAAAATATCTTTATAATAAGCGAATGTAGCAACAATGAAAAAGAAGGTAAGAAAAGGAGAAAAATATGCCAAAGCATAAGAGAGAAAGTTTGATTTATACGGTAATGATGTGTTTCGTGATGGTACTATGGATGAGTGTTTACAACGTGACGCTGCATATGGGGCAATTCGGTGTGGAGACTTTAAAGGAAGCATGGCTCGGCTTTCCAGTGGCTTATATTTTTGCGATGGTGTTTGACTGGTTTGTCGTATCAGGTCCGGCGAAAGCATTCGCATTCCGGTTTCTGGTTAAACCGGACAGCAGTGTGCTTCAAAAGGCGATCGCTGTTTCCGGCTGTATGGTAATTCCGATGGTGATCATTATGTCATTTTACGGAGGTGTGGAAGCCTGCATAAAAAGCGGAGAATGGGGAAGCTTACTTCTGATCTGGCTGACCAATATTCCAAAGAATTTTATTATGGCACTTCCATTTCAGCTGTTAATCGCCGGTCCGTTGGTAAGAAAAGTATTTCGAACCGCATTTCCGGAGGGAACCGTACTTTTAAAAGCAAATATCTGAATGTAAGCAATATCCCATGAAACAAGAGAAAGTTATGGAAAATATATATGTATTTGACGATGGAGTGATCAGAGGATTCATTGAGATGAACGGGACACAACTGAGTAAAATATATGTGGATTCATTTTTTCAGAGTCAGGGAGTTGGTGATGCACTGATCCGATATGCGACAGAAGAATTTGGTGCAGACAATTTATGGGCATTGGAAAAGAATAAAAGAGCAATTTCGTTTTATCAAAATCATGGATTTCAAGTGACAGGTAGGAAAAGACTGGAAGAAAATACAACGGAATATCTTGTAAAATTAGAAAGATAAGTTTTGGACAGAAGCAGAAGGCGAAATGCCTTCTCTTTTTTAAATGAAAAAATAAACAGTATATAACAGTTGACAACAGATGCAAACTGTTATATACTGTTTATAAATAAAGGAGGCACATATGAAAATTATAATCAACAGTTCATCGATGGTACCGATCTATGAACAGATCGTAGACCAGGTCAAGGCACAGATTATAAGCGGCGAGCTGAAAGAAGATGACAATCTGCCGTCTGTCCGGACCTTGTCAAAAGAATTGAGGATCAGCGCACTGACTGTAAAAAAAGCATATGATTCTCTGGAACAGGAAGGATTTACGGTTACCATACACGGAAAGGGCACCTATGTGGCTGCCGCCAACAAAGAGATGATGATGGAAGAGTATCGCCGGGAGGTGGAAGAAGAGCTGACCGAGGTGATACGCAAAGCAAAAAGATACGGCCTGTCGGAAGAGGATATCCGGGAGATGCTGGAGCTGATATTGGAGGGATAGCATATGCTGAAGTTAGAACAGGTAAAGAAGCAGTATAAAAATTTTACACTGGACTGCTCACTGGAAGTCAGACCGGGATGTATTACCGGACTGATCGGACAGAATGGAGCCGGGAAGTCCACGACATTTAAAGCGGCTCTGGGACTGATCCATACAGATGGAGGGAACATTGAGATGCTGGGAAAGCCGGAGAGAGAGCTGAAAGAAAGTGACAGACAGCAATTGGGAGTCGTACTTTCTGATGCAGGTTTCAGTGAGTATCTGCAGGTAAAAGATGTGATCGCTGTAATGAAGTCCATGTATCCGAATTTTGAAAAGGACTGTTTTATTTCCAGATGTGAGCAGTTTCAAATTCCTCTGGATAAGAAGATCAAAGAGTTTTCCACCGGAATGAAGGCAAAACTTAAGGTACTTCTTGCATTATCTCATGATGCGAAGTTCCTGATCATGGATGAACCGACAGCCGGACTGGATGTGGCAGCAAGAGAAGATGTCCTGGATCTTTTGCGAGAATATATGGAGGAAAAAGAAGAGCGTGCGATTTTGATCAGTTCCCATATTTCCAGCGATTTGGAAGGGCTGTGTGATGATCTGTATATGATCCATAATGGAAAGATCGTGCTGCATGAGGAGACGGATGTATTGCTTGGCGAATACGCGGTATTAAAAGTGGATGAAGAGCAGTATCAGACTCTGGATAAACAGTATATTCTCAGCAGAAAGAAGGAAGCTTTCGGATATCAGCTTCTGACGAATCAGAAGCAGTTTTATCTGGAAAATTATCCGAAGGTCGTGGTGGAAAACGGAACGATTGATGAAGCAATTTTGATGATGATCAAGGGGGAAAGCGTATGAAAGGGATGTTGATAAAAGATTTTTGTATTCTGAAGCTGCAGAAGAATGCAGTGCTGGTACTTCTGGCAATGTGTGTGGTATTCACAGTTTTCATGAAAAGTCCTACTTATATTGTCAATCTGTTTCCGATGTATGGCTTTCTTCTTGTATTGGGAACACTTACATATGATGAATTTGACAGAGGATATTCATTTTTGTTTACACTTCCTGTATCGAGGCGGGGATATGTGAAAGAAAAGTATGTGTTTGGCTTACTTTTCTGTGGAGGAATATGGATCCTGTCTGTTCTGATCAGTCTTATCTATGTTTGGATTACAAAAGAGATTCCGATCGATGATGCACTTATGGTGAATTATGCAGTATCAATCATACTCGTTCTTGTATTTATGGGGACTTCCATTCCGGTACAGTTAAAGTACGGAAATGAAAAAGGAAGGCTGGCAGTTGTTGCAATTGGAGTTGGAGGATTTGCAGTGATTGTCGGTGGAATTCAGCTTGGAAAAGTTTTTGATATTGAGATGACAGCGGCTTTGCAAAGGGTCGAAAAGATGGGGGCAGGTACAGTCAGTGTGATCGGTTGTATTGTATCCGTGATTCTTATCGTAATTTCTTATAAAATCAGTGTGCGTATCATGGAGAAAAAGGAGTTTTAGCCAGAATCAAGGGAGGTACGGTATGGAGCTGACAATTTTGATCGTTGTCCTGTTTTTGGGTGTGGGAATTCCCTTGCGGAATAAGAGATATAAAAAGTGGAAAAAGAAACGAGAAGATAAAAATGGAGAAGGATTTAAGGGGATATGATAGCATTTCTGGATGATTACTTCAATAAAGCAAAGGGCGATCGTGAGTGAAAGTTTAGATTTGTTAAGAATTGAATCAGAAATGTTTAAGATTTTTCATGGATAATAAGACCCATCAAAAACAGATAAGCCTTTGAAATAAAATCAAGAGGAAGAAGGATATCACAAGATGAAAGGATGTTACAAAACGAAAGATATTTTAAAAAGAGGAACTATATTATGCATGGCAGCAATGTTATCTTTTGGAACAGTAGCATGTGGATCGAACAGCAGTAAATCTGCAAGCTCTTCTGAAAAGAGTACAGAAAGTTCAGCCAGCAGTAGTACAGAAGCGGGTAAGAGCACAGAAAGTACTTCAGGCAGCAGCACAGACAATTCTACAAGTAAGAAATCAGAAACTTCTTCAAATGACAAGACTGGCAGTTCTTCAAGTTCAGGGACTACATCAGGAACAACATCAGAAAGTAAAGTGGATTAAAGATGATCGTAAGAGTGTATGTTTTAACAGACGTACGCTCTTAATTTTTGCAGGAAATCTTTTCCGGAGAGGAGCTGGATATGAAGAAAGAACAGGTATTGCTTATTGAAGATGATGCAGATATAAGAGAAGGCGTACGGATTCTTTTAGAAAGTGAAAATTATTGTGTGGAAGAAGCGGAAAATGGAAAAAGTGGATTAGAACTGTTGAGTGATGAAACAGACCTGGTGATCTTAGATATTATGATGCCCGGGATGTCAGGACTTCGTACGTGTGAAGAAATCCGCAAAGTATCCAATGTGCCGGTTCTTTTTTTGACGGCAAAAGCTCAGGAATCAGACAAACTGATCGGTCTGATGGCGGGTGGAGATGATTATCTGGCCAAGCCTTTTTCTTATGCAGAATTATTGGGAAGAGTCAAAGCACTTTTGCGTCGGTACAATATATACAGAGGCAGAAATAATGAAGTCCGTGAAGAAGCAGAACCTTATCTGCGGCGGTAACATTTTTTGTATATTGTGCCATCAATTATGCAGGAGAAATGCTCATTAACAAGTATTATGACAGCTCAGAGCAGGAAGAAAAAAAGAATGAGTATTACATACAAGAGCTGCAGAAATATATCCATGAGAAAAATATCAGTTCTAAGGATGCAGACCAGTTAAACAGGTGGGTTGAACAACAAAAGGTGTTGCATGTCCGGGTATATAAGGGTGATATTGTAGTATTTGAATCGGAATATCCGGAACAAAAATTATGGGAAGAGGAGATTCCGGCAAATGAATATGAGTGGATGGATTATTACCCGATCGAATTTGCAGATGGTTCGGCTCAGGTGAACATATGGGGAATCTATGATTATCAATTTTATCACTATGCGATGATCGTTGAGGTACTTTTTTCATTTCTTCTGTTTTTACTGCTTGTTCTTATCGGAATACGCAGAAAGATGGATTACATTTTACAGCTTAGTAAGGAGATTCAAATATTAGAGGGCGGAAGCCTGGAATATGCGATTACTGTAAAAGGGAAGGATGAGTTGTCCAAGCTCGCCGAAGGAATTGAGAATATGCGAAAATCGTTTCAGAGGATGATTCATAAGGAGACAGAGATTGTAAGAGAAAACCAGAAAATTGTGACGGAGATGTCGCATGATCTCAGAACGCCGATTACTTCGATCATGCTGTATACAGAAATTCTGAAAAAAGGAAAGTATGAAAATGAAGCACAGTTGTTGGAATATCTGAAAAAGATCGATCAGAAAGCACGTCGTATGAAGCAGCTTTCGGAGCATTTGTTCGAATATTCTCTGCTTTCCGGAGAAGATGAGGTAAAATTGGAAGAACCAGATAATTTTGAGACATTACTATATGATCTTTTTTCAGAAACGTGCAGTTATCTGGAACAGAGGGGATTTCAGACGATTTTTCAAGTCCGGTGGCCGGATAAAAAAATCAGGATTTCTACAGATTATATGATGCGGATCATGGATAATATTACATCAAATATTATAAAATATGCAGATCCGTCTGTACCGGTGAAAATATTATCGGTTGATCAGGGAGAGATGGCAGGTTTTTGTTTTGAAAATCAGATTCGGCTTTCGGGAGAAAAAACGCAGAGTAATGGAATCGGATTACAGAGCATAAAAAATATGATGGAAAAAATGACGGGAAAATGTGCGGTTATGAAGGAGAAGAATGGGTTTCGGATTACGATTTTGTTCCCGGTTGCAGACAGCTAATGCGTCAAACAAGAGCATCAAATATATGAAAAAAACATAAAAAGAAAGACATTTTTAAAATTCAATGGTAAAATGTAACTATCTGATGGAAAATAGACGTATAGCGTAGGAAAGGCGGAGCAGTATGGAAAAATTTAATTTTTGTGTTGGTACCAGAATTTTATTTGGAAAAGGACAGGAAGAAAAGCTGCCGGAGCTTTTACGCCCATATGGAAATAAGGTACTGTTGACATATGGCGGCGGAAGTATCAAACGGACAGGACTTTATGACAGGATTAAAAACCTGCTTCATGAGTTTGAGATATTTGAACTTGGCGGGATCGAGCCGAATCCGAGGATTGAGAGTGTCTATGCGGGTGCGGAAATCTGCAAGGAAGAGGATATCGATGTGATTCTTGCAGTAGGAGGCGGCAGTACGATCGACTGTTCCAAAGCCATTGCGGCTGCTGCATATTATGAGGGAGATGCGTGGGATCTGATCTTACATCCGGATTGGATTGAAAAAGCACTTCCAATCTGTACAGTGCTGACGCTTTCTGCAACAGGAAGTGAGATGGATAATGGCGGAGTGATCACCAATCTGAAGACGAAAGAAAAACTGGGCTTTGGAAATCCGCTGTTGCTGCCGAAGGCATCTGTTCTGAATCCGGAGAATACATTTACGGTACCTGCAAGCCAGACGGCAGCAGGCAGTGCAGATATTATGTCACATATTCTGGAGGTGTATTTTGATACCAGAAGGGCAGCGGTTCCGGATCGAATCAGTGAAGGGCTTTTAAAAACTGTGATCCAGTATGCGCCGATCGCAGTGCGTGAGCCGGAAAATTATGAAGCACGTGCAGAGTTGATGTGGACGTCTTCGCTGGCGATCAACGGAATCTGTTCCACAGGAAAAGACTGTGCATGGAGCTGTCATCCGATGGAACATGAGCTGAGTGCTTATTATGATATCACACATGGAGTGGGGCTCGCGATCCTGACCCCGCGCTGGATGCGATATATTCTGAATGAACATACGGTAGAAAAGTTTGCAGAATATGCAAAAAATGTATGGGGAATCGCAGAAAAAGCGGATCTTTTTGAAACTGCAAACGCAGGAATTGATGCGACAGAGGAATTCTTAAAAAGCCTGGAAATCCCGATGACCTTGTCTGAGGTAGGGATTACAGAAGAACATTTTACAGAAATGGCAGAACATGCAGTGATCTTTGGCGGACTGTCAGAGGCATATGTTCCGCTGAAAGCAGAAGATGTTGTGAATATTTATAGAATGTGTATGTAAAGAATTTCGAAGAAGGAGGAAATGACAATGGAGACATTACAGTTAAGAGAGGAATTTTACTGGACTGGAATTGTAGATGACCAGCTTCGTGTATTTGACATTATTATGTATACAGAGTTTGGAACAACTTATAATTCTTATATTTTAAAAGCAGGGGATAAGACGGTTCTGTTTGAGACGGCAAAAGCAAAGTTTTTTGACGAATATCTGGAAAAATTAAGTGAGATTACAGATATCAGAAAGATCGATTATCTGGTAGTCAACCACACTGAACCGGATCATGCAGGAAGTGTAGAGCGACTTTTGGAACTGAACCCGGGACTTAAGATTATTGCTACAGGATGTGCCATCGGATTTTTAAAGGAGATTGTAAACGGAGAATTTACGGCGATTCCGGTGAAAGACAATGAGACCATGAAGATAGGCAATAAGACGCTGCGGTTTTTGAGCGTGCCGAATCTGCACTGGCCGGATACGATGTACACTTATATAGAAGAAGAGCAGATTTTAGTGACCTGCGATTCTTTTGGTTCTCATTATGGATTCCATGATATTTTGTTAAGCAAGGTGACACAGTGGGACGATTATGTGCGTGCCACAAAATATTATTTTGACAATATTATCGGACCGTTTAAGCCGTTTATGTCTAAAGCACTGGCAAGAGTGCGGGAGTTGGATCTGAGTATGATCTGTACCGGACATGGACCGGTGATCGATGACAAGATTTCGTGGATGTTGGATACTTATGAAGAGTGGTGTACTGTCGTGAATCCAAATCCGAAGAAAACAGTGATCATTCCGTATGTAAGTGCTTATGGATATACTGCCCAGCTTGCGCAGAAGATCGCAGAAGGAATAAAGGCTAGCGGAGATATAGATGTGCGCTGCTATGATATGGTAGAGGCAGATCAGGCAAAAGTGCTGGAAGAACTCGGTTTTGCAGACGGAATCCTGTTTGGAACACCTACCATTGTGGGAGAGGCACTTAAGCCAATCTGGGATCTGACGACTTCTATCTTTGCAGGGACACATGGCGGAAAACTGGCCAGTGCATTCGGCAGTTATGGATGGAGCGGGGAAGGTGTTCCTCATATAATCGAACGATTGAAACAGCTGCGGATGAGAGTAGCAGACGGATTTCGTGTGCGGTTTAAACCGGGCGAGGACAATCTGATCGACGCATTTGACTATGGATATAATTTCGGATGTATCCTTCAGAATAAAGAAAATAAAAGAGCAGAAAAAAGCGGTGCACGTCAGCTTGTAAAATGTTTGGTCTGTGGAGAAATCTTTGATTCTTCACTGGAAGTGTGTCCGGTCTGCGGCGTCGGAAAAGAGAATTTTGTTCCGGTGGACGCACAGGAAAGTGAGTTTTCCAATGATACAAAGGATTTCTATGTGATCCTTGGAAACGGAACTGCAGGCTGGAATGCTGCGGCTGAGATCAGAAAGAGAAATAAAACAGCTTCCATTCTGATGATCTCCAATGAGCCTTACCGCACGTATAACCGACCGATGCTGACAAAGTCGATCATGGCAGATTTGGATGAGGAGCAGATCGCGGTGCAGAATGCAGGCTGGTATGAGGAGCAGAATATCCAGCAGGTTCTGGATATGGAGGTGGTTGCGATCCATCCGGAAACAAAAGAAATCGAACTGGAAGGCGGTTTAAAGTTTGTTTATACAAAGCTGATCTACGCATTGGGATCTGAGTGTTTCATTCCACCAATCGCAGGAGCGGAAAAAAAAGGTGTGATCGCAATCCGCCGTTTGGATGATACGAAAAAGGTAGCGGCAATGCTGCCGGATGTGGAGCATGTTGTTGTAATCGGAGGCGGAGTTCTGGGACTGGAGGCTGCCTGGGAATTGAAGAAGGCCGGCTGTCAGGTGACGGTTTTGGAAGCGGCTTGTCAGTTGATGGGACGTCAGCTTGACGACGCGGCAGGTGAGATGCTCAAGCACATCAGCGAACAGCAGGGTGTGCAGATTTACACAGGTGTCAGCATTGCTTCTATTGACGGTGAAGACAATGTGACAGGAGTGACTTTGGCAGATGGAAGAACTTTCCCGGCAGAGCTGGTGATTGTATCTGCAGGAGTCCGTGCAAATACGGTGCTGGCTAAGACGGCCGGAATCGAAGTGGACCGTGCGGTGATCGTCAATTCTAAAATGGAGACGAATGTGCCGGATATTTATGCATGTGGTGACTGTGCACAGTATGACGGTCTCAACTATGCAATCTGGCCGGAAGCATCTGAACAGGGAAAAGTGGCAGGAGCGAATGCGGCAGGAGAAGAGATGGAATATGAGACAGTTCCGGCGGCACTGAGCTTCCACGGAATGAGAACCGCATTGTTTGCAGCAGGAGACAACGGAAAAAATCCAAATCTGGTATACAAGACGATTGAATTGAAGGATATGGGCAAAAAACAGTATCAGAAATACTATTTCCTGAACAACCGTCTTTGTGGCGTGATCCTGATCGGGGATGTGAGCCGTATGGCGGAGATGACACAGGCACTGGAAGAGCATGTACAGTACCAGGAGTTAAAATTGTAAGAAACAGAATAAAAAGATAAGAAAAAGTGCAGAGCGAAAAAGAGCTCTGCACTTTTTGTGCATTCTCTGACGGTCAGAGAGACAGATTATTCACCGAAGAAAAGGCGCATATCGTGTTCAACTGTATCAATTCCTGAAATCTGGAAATTTTCGATCAAAAGCTTCGTTACATTAGGACTTAAAAATGCCGGAAGTGTAGGTCCCAGATGAATATTTTTCACTCCGAGGGAAAGTAAGGCAAGCAGGACGATCACAGCTTTTTGTTCATACCACGCGATATTGTAAATAATCGGCAGCTCATTGATGTCATTTAATTCAAAAATTTCTTTCAGTTTCAGAGCGATTACTGCGAGGGAGTAGGAGTCATTGCACTGTCCTGCATCCAGAACACGTGGAATTCCGTTAATATCACCCAGATTCAGTTTGTTATACTTATATTTGGCACAGCCTGCCGTTAAAATGACAGTGTCTTTTGGGAGCGCTTTCGCAAAATCCGTGTAGTAGCTGCAGCTTTTTGCACGCCCGTCACAGCCTGCCATCACAACAAATTTCCGGATCGCCCCGGATTTGACAGCAGAAACAACCTGATCTGCAAGAGCGAAAACCTGTGCATGGGCAAATCCACCGATAATTTCACCACGTTCAATTTCCAAAGGCGGTGCGCAGTGTTTTGCCTGTTCGATCAGCTTGGAGAAATCTTTGTTTTTTTCAGGTATGTCGTCAATATGCTGACAGCCGGGAAATCCAGCCGCACCGGTAGTGTACAGGCGGTCTTTGTAAGTGTCCTTTGGAGGAACGATACAGTTGGTTGTCATCAGGATCGGTCCGTGGAAAGACTCGAACTCTTCTTTTTGTTTCCACCATGCATTTCCATAGTTTCCTCTGAAGTGAGAATATTTTTTGAATGCAGGATAGTAGTGTGCCGGAAGCATCTCAGAATGTGTATAGACATCAATTCCGGTTCCTTCGGTTTGCTCAAGAAGCATTTCCAGATCTTTCAGATCATGACCGGAAATCAGAATCCCCGGATTTTTACCGACTCCAATATTGACTTTTGTTATTTCCGGATTTCCATAGGCTTCTGTATTTGCCTGATCTAAAAGTGCCATTCCGGAAACACCGTATTTACCGGTTTCAAGTGTCAGATTCACCAGATCTTCCACGGTCAGGGTATCATCCAGCGTTGCTGCGAGAGCGCGTTGGAGGAAGGTATCCAGTTCTTTATCTTCTTTTAAAAGAACATTGGCATGTCTGGAGTATGCAGATAATCCTTTCAGTCCGTAAGTGATCAGTTCACGCAATGAACGGATATCTTCATCCTTTGCTGATAAAACTCCTACAGTGGCAGCTTTGGCTGCAAATTCAGAAGGGGCTGCAGACCATCGGGCAGCCTCCGGCAATTTTTCCGGATTTTTCAGTTGTAAAAGAAGCACTTTTTTGATCTGAAGTGTCTTTTCAATCTGGGAAGTGATCATTTCGGGATCAAAATTGGCATTTGTAATCGTTGTGAAGAGATTTTTGGTAATCAGCTGATTGATTTCACCGGTCACGTTTAAATCTTCCCGGCGCATCTGCGTTGTCACTGCAGATAATCCTTTCGTCACCCAGACAAGCAGATCCTGCAGAGCGGCTACGTGTGGTGTTTTTCCACATACGCCCATTTTTGTGCATCCGGTACACCCGGCTGTTTCCTGACATTGATAGCAAAACATATTTTGTTCCATTTTGATAATCCTCCTGTGGTTTCAATAAGGTTCGAAGATAAAAATTTCGAATAGTGTTTCAAGTTATGGGAGGATTATAGCGCATGGAACAAGGAAAGTATGTTGTTATAACAACGAAAAAGAGAAAATGTATATAGAAATATTGGGGAGCTAAGATCTTATCAGAAAAGATTTTAAGGAGACGTTAGAACATGTGTTACTTGATAGCGAAACAGATTGATTAGGTCGGCTGTGTTGCATGGAAAACAACGTATGGAGAGTATGAACCAGATCATTTTGTTGGTTCAGAGGCAGAATTTGAAAAAGGAGTTGTAAATATGTAATAGAAGTTATAGTGAAAAAGTATATCACAGTACAGAACAAACATTCGATTTTGCTCTGTACTTTTATTTTATATTTTGATATAATAACGGCAGGGAATAAGTGTGAGCAAAATATGCCTATACTGATAAGGAGAAAATGTGGATCACTTTGAATTAGTATCAGAATACGCCTGCTTATCATAGTGAACAATAAAAACCTTGCCGTGCAGCTTTACGGTGAGTTTAAGGAGTCCTTCCCGGAGATCGCGGTGGAATAATTCGTGAGCTGGAATGTCAGGGGGGGAAACGAGTGCTATTTGGTGCTTTAGTACCGAATAGTATGGATTTTTCGGATGGAATGATTATTGTCCGATATCAGAGGAAGAGATTATAGAGTTTTGCGAAGATTAGAGTAAGAAAAATGAAAGGATGTGAATAGATGGATAACATTCAAAAGGAAAATTTTTATAATAAAGTAATAGAGTTATTCCAAAATGCAAAAAAAAAATTATCAGTTGCAGTAAATATGACGATGGTATACTCATATTATGAAGCAGGGCGAATGATTATTGAAGAGGAACAGGATGGAAAAGAACGTGCAGCATATGGAAAGTACATATTAAAAGAATTATCAAAGAGGTTAACGCAAAAATTTGGGCGAGGTTACTCGTATGATAATTTAAAATTGATGAGAAAATTTTATCTGGTATATTCTAAAGATTCAATTGGGGAAACGGTGTTTCCCCAATCTGAAAACTTGCCGACTACAAAAGAAGGAAGAAAATTTTATTTGAGTTGGTCTCATTATCTTATTTTAATGAGAATAAGTAAGATTGAAGAACGTCATTTTTACGAAATAGAAGCATATAGAAATGGCTGGAGTAAAGATGAATTGGCACGTCAGTATGGTAGTTCGCTATATGAACGTTTGTCATTGAGCAGAAATAAGGAAGAAGTAATGCATCTTGCAACAGAAGGACAAATGCTTGAAAAGCCAGAAGATATATTCAAAGATCCGTATATTTTAGAGTTTACAGGACTTCCGGAAATGGTTACTTATTCTGAAACGGAATTGGAAAATCGAATTATAGATAATTTGCAGAAGTTCCTATTAGAATTAGGGAGAGGATTTACATTTGTAGGTAGACAGGTTAGATTTACATTTGAAGAAGAGCATTTTAGAGTTGATTTGGTGTTTTATAATCGTTTATTGCGTTGTTTTGTATTGTTTGATTTGAAAATTGGCCAGTTAAAGCATCAAGATATAGGACAGATGCAGATGTATGTCAATTATTATGACCGAAAAGTTAAATTGGACGATGAAAATGCAACAATAGGTATTATAATTTGTAAAGATAAGAAGGATGCTATTGTAGAAATGACATTGCCTAAGGATAATAATCAGATATTTGCGAGTAAATACGAAACGGTACTTCCTAGTAAAGAAGAATTACAAACAGTGTTGGAAGACAAAAATTTTGAATAAATAAATGATGAATACTCGACGGAGTATTTTGCATTCCGTTACGAATATATTTGAAAATGTGGCTGACAGTAAGCATACGAAAAGTCACAAAGGAGGATTTTGCTATGGATAAATTCATTTTGAAAGCCCCATATAAGCCAACCGGAGATCAGCCGCAGGCGATCGAGCAGTTGGTAAAAGGTTTCAAGGAAGGCAATCAATGCCAGACTTTACTGGGGGTTACGGGTTCTGGAAAAACGTTTACGATGGCAAATGTCATAGAGCGGCTTCAGAAACCGACGCTTGTGATCGCGCATAATAAGACGCTGGCAGCGCAGTTATACGGAGAATTCAAGGAGATGTTCCCTGACAATGCCGTGGAATATTTTGTTTCCTAGCATGAGAAAGTCACAAAACAGGTGATATTTTGTGGTGCGTGGGTGGTTGAACATCCAGATGTTGTGGAAGCGGTAGTGGTGAGAGTATAGGTGAAAAGCGGGTGGATGAAGAGGTTTTGTGACTTTTCATTGCCTGCTTTTTCGGTTATAGAATGCAAAAAATTGATGTATAGGGGTTGAAAAGTTGGTAAGATAGATCGGGAGGTGTGAGAAGTAAATGGGAATAAAAATAAATGGGGTATCAATTCCGGTAGGTGGGATATCTTGGGAATATACTGAGTCTAAGAAAAAGGGTATACAAGAGATGTTTTATTATTTGGAATCAAAGAGAATTTTAACCAATCCAATGGAAATGGAGATCAAAGAGTGGAGTGAAAAATCCGCTATAGAAATAAAAAATAAACTGGTAGAAATACTTTCTAAATATGAGTATGATCGGATTACTGTAAAAATTATCAAAGCAATGATTGATACATGTAACGAATTTTTAGATGATATGCAGAAAATTGATGCAAGTGGAATTATATATAAAAATTCACAAAAGGATTGGTGTGATATGCGTTATTCTGCTGCAATGAAGAAATTTCGTAAAAATTTTAGGTATAATATAAAATTGCTTACAGAAGAATATGATATAGAATTTTTGAAAGAAATTCCAGAAGAATATTAAATAAACGAAGATGTAGAAAATGAAATAATTGGTAAATACAATTTGTGAAAGATGAAGGTAAAGCGATGCAAGATATGATGTGGCCTAGACAAGATGCGAATATTATGGATTATGGCAAAGAAAGTTTATACAAATTCAATTTAAAATGTTCGGGGAATGTAAGCGAGAACTTTTCAAAGTTTGGAGACGTTTTTTTTAAAGCAGCACATGTGATTACGGAATATATATTGGAAAGACAGAGAATTGGTGAATTAGATTGTTATTTTTTCCCAGTGGCATATTTATATAGACACAGTTTAGAATTGAAATTGAAAGCTATTGCTTTTAAATATATTGAAGATTCGGGAGAAATATTTATTAAAGAAACTTTTCATAATCTTATTAAAATTTTAGAGTATATTGAACCTTTCATAAGAGATGAAATAAACACTGATGAAGATGCATATTTATGGATGAAAGCTCTTTTTGAAGATATGAATCCTATTGATAAAGATTCAGATGCTTTTCGTTATCCTTTTAAAATTGAAATAAGGAAAGATGAAGTATGGGGAGACAAGCAGTACACAATAAAGAAGTTTTTTGAGGGACAAAAACACATCAATTTAATTGCGTTCGCAAATAAGATGGAAATAGTATTTGACATATTGTGTTCATATTATGAGAATAAAAAGAAAAGATATGAAGAGTATAAAAAATATAATACAGTTTTTTTAGAAGAAGGCGGGGAGTATTATTGCCAAAGCGTAATAGGATATGATTATAGTAAAGCATTTTATGGACCTATGGTAAAGGGATACTCTGAATCAGCAGAATATTTGGGAGATTTAATAATTGGTGATTCAAAGTTAAAAGAAACGTATTTTTTCCCAATGTGCTATCTATACAGAAATGCATTGGAATTAGAATTAAAACAAATATGGTTTGAAGAGTGTGCTTTTGGATTTCAGGAAAGATGTAAAAAGTTATCGAAGAGTAAGCACTCATTTGAAAAATTGTGGAATATGATAAATGAAGACTTAATTCGCCATTCCCAAGGAGAGGGAGATAAATCTGTTATCACATATGCAGAACGATATATATTACAAATAAATGCGTTAGATTCCTCCTCAAGTGTGTTTAGGTATCCAGTAAATAAATATGGAAGATATCATTTTGTAAAGAATAAATATGTTGATGCAAGAAATGTTGGTGAATTTTTTAAAGAAATATCTGAGTTTTTGCAGTGTGTTGATATGATGATGGATGATCATAATCAGTGTTTAGCTGATATGGCAGCTGAATATGCAGACTACTATTAAAAAATCTTGCAATATAATACATAGCCGATTGGTTCACCAAGAATCAGTCGGCTTTTTCATACCCATTTTTATACATAGCCAGTCCCGTAAAACGGATTGGCTATTAAATTTTTCGAGGAAGGAGGAAACTATATGACCAAGTGTAAAGTAATTGCCCTTGCAAATCAGAAGGGAGGAACAGCCAAGACCACAACAACATTAAATCTTGGAATTGGTCTTGCACATCAGGGGCGAAAAGTATTATTGGTCGATGCTGATCCACAGGGAGATTTAACAACTGCATTGGGGTGGACGAATGCGGACAGTCTTCCGGTTACATTGGAAACGCAGATGAAGAAGATATTACAAGATGAACCATTTGTGTATAATGAAGGCATTTTGCACCATGAAGAAGGAGTAGATATTATTCCGACCAACATTGAATTATCGGGCATGGAAATTTCACTGGTAAATGCCATGAGCAGAGAGCAGACTTTAAAGCTGTATCTGTCAGATTTGAAAAAGGATTATGATTATATTCTGATTGATTGTATGCCTAGTTTGGGAATGTTGACTATCAATGCATTAGCTGCCGCAGACAGTGTAATTGTTCCAGTGCAGGCTCATTATCTTCCATTAAAGGGTATGACACAGCTAATGAAAACAATCGGTAAGGTGCAGAGACAGTTAAATCCTAATCTGAAGATTGATGGAGTATTGCTGACACTTGCAGATATGAGAACAAAACTTGCAAGGACAACAGAGGATAGCCTTAGAGAAAATTATGGGAAACATATCCGAATTTTTAAAACGGTTATTCCAGTGGCTATCACAGCGGCAGAAAGCAGTGCAGCAGGACAGAGCATTTATGAGTATGACAAGAATGGAACTGTTGCAAAGGCGTATGCAGAATTTACGAGGGAGGTGATTCAGTGTGGCGAAAAGCAGAGAAATAAACATGAATCTTCCCTCAGCCGATGACCTTTTTACCACGCAGGAAGAAAGAGACCAGAAGAATCAGGAGCATGTAAAAAATATTTCTGTTTATGACATCAGTGATTTTCCGAACCACCCGTTTAAAGTAAAAATGGACGCTAAAATGGTGGAGACCATTGAAAGTATTCGAGAACATGGTGTATTGGTTCCTGCTCTTGTCAGAGAGAAGCCAACAGGCGGATATGAAATGATTTCCGGACACCGTAGAAAAATGGCAAGTGAATTGGCAGGATTGGAGAGTATTCCTTGTATTGTAAGAAATCTCAGTGATGATGAAGCAGTTATTGTCATGGTTGACAGCAATCTTCAAAGAGAGGAGATATTACCATCAGAGAAAGCATTTGCTTATAAAATGAGATTGGAGGCTATGAATAGGCAAGCAGGAAGACCAAGTAAAAATAATCTGACACCAGTGGTGTCAGATTTAAACGGATTAAGAACAAATGAAGCATTGGGAAAAGAAGTAGGGGAAAGTCGAGAAACAATCCGCCGATATATCCGCCTTACAGAACTTATCCCGGAAATTCTTGAAATGGTCGATGACAAAAAGATTTCTATGCGTCCGGCGGTAGAACTGTCTTATTTGCCGAAAGAGGAACAGGAGATATTGTACGACACCATGGAGTCGGAGGCTTGTACCCCAAGTCATGCACAGGCAATCAAAATCCGAAAATTCTCCGCAGGAGGCAGGTTGAATGAAGATGTTTTGCTGTCGATTATGTCAGAAGAGAAGCCAAATCAGGTAGAGCAGTGGAAAATCCCGAAGAACCGACTAAAAAAATACTTTCCATCGGGAACTTCACAGCAGAAAATGGAAGAAACCATTATCAAAGCACTGGAATTATACCGGAAACGGGAAAAAAGCAGGGAACGCTAGGCATTTTGACACCAAGGGAAAAGTCTATCCGTTGGCGGTCAATGAGAAATCAGTCTTTTTCTGTTTCCCCTCCCCACACCCTACCCCTTTGGTTTACCAGCAGATTACCAGCCGAAAAGACAATAAGGAGCCGGGAACATTTTCTCTTTCGGCAGGTCAGAGATTCCCACACCATGCATGAAAGCAGGGAATAAACAGCACAAAGCAACAACAGGCGTTCCAGACGGACGTCTTTTTTTGATTGAAAAGAAAGGAATTGTAGAAAATGAAGAAGATATGGAAACGAGTGTGTACAGGGATTCTTGCCCTGACCACGATTTTAACCGCATTACCGACTACATCGGTTCAGGCAGCGGAAACACAGTATTGGACGGAATCCTCAGAGAGAGTCGGATATATTGAACATGTGATGAATGATGGAACCATTCATTCTACATTCAATGAAGGTCACATGCGAGTAGAGGGCGAAACAGCCTATTGCGTAGATATTAACACCGGATTTAAAAATGGATATAAAACCAGACACGATGCAAGTGCCAGTATGAGTGCTGCACAGATCGAAGATGTGGCATTGTCATTGGAATATGTAAAGCAGTATAGGAGCAGTCACAGTAACCTGAATGCGAATCAGGGATATCTGTTGGAACAGTGTGTGGTATGGCAGAGACTGAGTGAGTATTTAGGCTGGCAGTGTGATAATGTCAGAGCTGCATATTCTGAGATTTCACAGGATATTCAGAATGAAGTGTATGCAGGAGCGAGAGCATTTGTACAGGCGAACAAAGGTCGGTATAAATGTGGAGGATATATCTATACTGGAGAGGGACAGGATCTCGGACAGTTTTGGGCAGAACTGAATGTCGGAAATGCAAAAGTAAAAAAGACAACCGCAAATGAGATTGTCACAAATGGAAATGCGATGTATTCCATTGCCGGAGCAACCTTTGGCATATTCTCAGACCAGAATTGCAGCAATCAGATTGGAACACTTACAACAAATGAGAATGGTGAGACAAATGAGGTTGAAGTGACTGCAGGGAATGCTTATATCAAAGAGCTTTCTGCACCGAAGGGATATAAGCTGGATACGACAGTACACAGTCTGAAGGTTGAAGCCGGAAAAACAGCCGTATTAAATGTTTCAGATGTTCCGAAAGTAACAGAGACATTGATAGACCTGTTCAAGATTGATATGGAGACAGGAAAAGCAACCGCACAGGGTAATGCAGCACTGGCAGGGGTAGAATTTACCTGGCATTATTATGACGGACTTTATACAAAAGACAATTTACCAGAGAAAGCAACACGTACCTGGGTTACAAATACGGTAGCTGAAAAAGACAGTAATGGAAATATTCATTATGTGACAAAACTGGCAGATGCTTACAAAGTATCCGGAGATGCATTTTACACCCAGAATGAAAAAAGCGTATTACCACTTGGAACACTGACTGTTGAGGAGACAAAAGCACCAAACGGATATTTACTGGATGGAGCTTATATGCAGACAGGAGACAGTACAGAACAGATAAAAGGAATGTATCTGACACAGATCACAGAGGACGGAGAGCTTGCAGTCCTTTCCGGGAGCAACCAGTATTCCGTATCTGACCAGGTAATCCGAGGTGGTGTGAAAATTCAGAAACGTGATTTGGAGACAAAAGACACCAAAGCACAGGGAAGTGCCACATTAAAAGATGCAGCATTTGCAATTATTTCACTGAACGAGAATCAGGTTCTGGTAGAAGGAAAACTGTACGAGAAGAACGAGACAGTTAAGACGATTCAGACGGGGATTGACGGAATTGCAACAACGACGGCAGATTTACTTCCGTATGGTAAATACAAACTGGAAGAAACCAAAGCACCAGAAGGTTATCTGACTGACGGGGCAAAAGCGATTGAATTTTCCATTACAGAAAATGGAAAAATCGTGGATTTAACAGACGAAAGTCATTCCGTTTATAACCAGATTAAGCGTGGAGATCTGGAGGGAGTAAAGATTGGAGCAGGTACACATAAGAGACTGGCTAATGTACCATTTAAAATTACCAGTAAGACAACTGGTGAAAGCCATATCGTAGTGACAGACAAAAATGGTCAGTTTTCAACTGATTCTGATTGGGCTTCCCATAAGAAAAATACAAATGCAGGGAAATCCAGTGAGGACGGTATCTGGTTCGGAACATCAGAACCAGACGACAGCAAAGGGGCATTACTTTATGACACTTATGAGATTGAGGAGTTATCTTGTGAATCCAACAAAGGTATGAAGCTGATTCCTGTATTTGAAGTTGTTGTAAGCAGAAATAAAGTGAAAATAGACCTTGGAACACTGACTGATGAGTATGAGAAAGAGATTAGCATTCATACCACAGCAACGGATAAAGTAACAGGTGAGAAGGTAATTGTTGCAGGAAAGAAAGTAACGATTGTGGATACAGTTACTCTGGACGGTCTGGAAGAAGGCAGAAAGTATCAGTTAAAAGGCTGGCAGATGTTGAAAGAGGAAAATGCAGAACTGCTCATTGATGGAAAGCGTGTGGAGAGTGATTACACTTTTGTTGCTGACAGCGAGAAAATGAAAGTAGAGATTTCGTACACGTTTGATGCATCAGAACTTGGTGGAAAGAATCTGGTTACATTTGAAGAATTATATGACCTGAAGAATCCGGAAGAACCTGTAAAAGTTGCAGAGCATAAGGATATTGATGATGAAGGTCAGACAGTCCTGATTACAGAACGAAAGATTTCGATTCATACCAAAGCAACTGATAAGAACGGTAAGAAAGAGATTGAAGCCGGAAAAGATTTGACGATTGTGGATACGGTTACTTTAGAAGGACTGGAAATTGGTACGAACTATAAGCTGTCTGGTTGGCAGATGGTTAAGGCAGAAAATGCCAAGCTGCTCATTGATGGCAAAGAGGTTACCAATGATTATGAATTTACAGCGGACAAGGAAAACATGGAAGTGCAGATTGAGTTTACTTTCGACGGCAACGTGCTTGGAGGAAAGCAGCTTGTAACCTTTGAAGAACTGTATGATATGACAAATTCGGAAGAACCGAAAAAGGTAACAGAGCATAAGGACATCAACGATGAAGGTCAGACTGTAACCATCAAAGAAGTACCAGAAACACCAACCCCAGAGACACCGGGTACTACTACAAAGACAAGTAATCCTCCAAAAACAGGGGATACGACAAATGCAGCTTTATGGATAGCCATTCTAGTATTATCAGCGGTCGGAGTCACGGGAGTACGCATCTGGAACAAAAAGAAACAGATTAAGAAATTAGGAATTGAAGAAAAGAAAGAAGAGGAGGAGCAAAACAGAGGGTGGCGATAAGCCACCCTTTGATGCTGAAATGGGAAAGAATCAGAAAGCAATAAAAGTATTACAGCGTTTATTTGATGCTGGATACGGAACGGAAAAAGAGATTGTCAATATGGCGATGGATGAAATGCTTGCTTTGCCGGGAGTGAATGTAGCAGATCTGTGCATTATCAGTGAGCTGCAGAAAAGCATTAAGGCAAACAAAGTGATAAGCTATTTGTCAGGGAAAAAAGAAGTAAAGGAAGAAACGAAAGGAGCAGATTATGGTGGAACAACCTAAATATTTGGAAATGACATTATCACAATTGAAATCATATGTGGAATCTTCAGAGAGTAATATTTTTTTGGTTGTAGAATTTCCAAAAGGAGATCAGAAGGATGGAGAATGAATTGGAAGTTGTGAATATCCGTCTGGTAAAAGAGCCGTCTCTTTATAGTGAGCAGACGTTGGACAGTCCACAGGCTGTTGTAGAATTGATGGCGAAGGAGTTATCGCAATATGACAGAGAAGTATTTTGCATCCTGAATATGAAAAATAATGGACAGGTAATCAATATGAATCTGGTCAGTGTTGGAACAATCAATGCATCTTTGGTAATTCCCAGAGAAGTTTTTAAGAGCAGTATTCTGGCAAATGCTTCTGCAATCATTGGACTTCATAATCATCCCAGTGGCAATGTGAAACCGTCAAAAGAGGATATGATTGTTACGAGAAAGCTGCAGAAGTGCGGACAGCTACTGGGGATAGAATTGCTGGATCATATCATTGTCGGTGGAACTAATGGAAAGATGCTCAGCTTCCGAGAAGAAAAGATGTTGAATGTGACAGGAAGGATGGACTGGGAGAGATAGAAGAAAAAAGAATTAGAAGTTTTTATTTATTGTAATATTTCATGTAGCGGCATTAGTAAAATAGTGTCGCTACAAAAAGCTGACTTATACATTGATATTATATGCATAACTCAAAATAAAATTGTTAAAAATAGAAAAAGAAACAATATATAACGAAAAAATCTCTAAATAAGAAATTCACATTGACTGAGAGAAGAGTAAAACATATAATAAAGGTGGAGGTGTATAAGAATGTTAGTAAAAGTAAGTGTTGAAAATTTTAAATCTTTTGATAAAGCAGCAGAGCTGACAATGATTTCCTCAAATAAAATACGAACAAATGCAAATCACAGGTTAAAGATAAAAAGTACCCAGTTATTAAAATATGCAGTAGTTTATGGAGCAAATGCATCTGGAAAGACCAATTTGGCATTGTTCTTTAAATTTTTTAAAGATAGTGTCTGCAATGGTATTCCGATAGAAGCTACACAGATGTTTTGTAAGAATCGGAAGGAGAATAAGGAACGAGAAAGTAGTTTTGAAATTCAGATTACTGTAGGTGACAAATTTTATGCCTATGGTTTTTCTGCAGTTTTAAGCAGACGAAAAGTAACCGGAGAATGGTTATATGAATTATATCAGAATGGTTCAGCAAAATGTCTTTTTGAACGAGAAGGAAGCAAACGTCCGGTGTTAAATGATGGCATTACGCTGACAAACACAGAAAAAAATAAATTTGAAACCTATGCAGATGATTTTGAAGGAAATGAAACATCTTTGTTCCTGACAGAAATGAATCGCGGGAAAAAATATAGCACACAATCTAAATTATTGTTCTTCCGGGATGTATATGATTGGATTCAGAATCATATTTCGATTATCACACCGGATACGCCATTGATTGATTTGGAATATTATTATGATGATAATTCGCTGAAGCTGATTAACAAATTGATCAAAACATTTGATACGGGTATCAGCCAGGTGAAAATTGAAGAAATTACATTGGATGAGTTATCAAATGCATTGCCAAAATCAGTATTTGATAAGATGATGCAGCATGTAAAAAATAGAATGGAAGAGCAGGAAGAACCATCATTCAGAATGACGATGAGGTCGAAGGAAACTTTCTTTAATATCGAAGTTGAAGGACATTCTGAACCGAAGGTCACAACAATCCGATTGCATCATAATAAGTCATTTTATGAGTTCGGTTTTGATGAAGAGTCTGATGGAACAAGAAGATTATTCGATTTGATGGATATGCTGTTGAATAAACGAGAGGATGTTCTTTATGTTGTGGATGAATTGGAGAGAAGCTTACATCCGAAATTGACAGAACGATTTTTGCAATTGTTTATGCAGCTACATGATGAGCAGCGTATGCAGCTATTGTTCACTACACATGAATCATCCATTATGGATCAGGCTATTTTTAGAAGGGATGAAATCTGGTTTGTAGAACGTAACGCAGAAAATGCAAGCTCTATTTATTCCTTAGATCGTTTCAAGGAGAGGTATGATAAAGTGTTGAGCAAGGCATATCTGGAAGGAAGATATGGTGCGATACCGGTATTTTCAACATTCGACTTTAGAGAGGAGGAGTAGCCTTGGCTCCAGTAAGAAGTTATACGAATTGGAATAGCAGAACTACAGATGAAGAAGAACAGATTGAGCCTTATCGTAAATATTTCTTCATATGTGAGGGTGCTAATACTGAAACATGGTATTTCAAAAAGTTAATTGATATACGAAAAGAGTTAAATATTCATCCATTAATCGATATCCGGTTACTTGAAAAAACAGAGGGAGACAGGGACATTTCATTTCCAAGACGTTTGATTGAGTTCGCAGAAAATCAGAAAGAAAATCCGGAAATAGCATTTGATAAAGAACGAGATAAGATGATTGTTGTATTTGATGGGGATATTTTTGAAGAAAAAGTACTTGATTATGATGAATTGGTAGTAGAAGGTGAAAAGAATAATATATTAGCGGTTAGTAATCCGGCATTTGAACTGTTCCTGCTGTTACATTATGAAAATTCATATGAAGATGATATTGAGCCAAATGCTGAACAGATTATCCAGAATGAAAAAGATGGGCATCAGACATTTATCTATAAATTGTTACTTGCTAGAACAGGAATCAATCCAAAAAAGAATTCAGCGATTGGAGAACTGGCAAAAAATATAGAGATTGCTATTGAGCAGGAAAAGAAAATCAATGAAGATATTCATCAGTGTAAAGGACAGATTACGTGTAATATAGGCCGGATTATTGATGAGATTCGGAAGGATGATGGAAAGTAAATATGGGAAAAAAACAGAAGAAAATTTTTGTCGGATTTATTATTGGCTATGGAATTGTAAGTTTTATATGTTTATTTTTGGTGGCTACAAAGTGTGCGAAGAATTCTAATTGGATGTCTTATTTAGGAAGCTATTTAGGAGGAATACTAGGAGGCTTAGCTACTTTAATGGCAATATATTTTACATTAGAGTCGATAAAACAGGATAATATGGTATATATAATTCCATTAAAAACGATGTTATATGGGTATTATGAGAAGAACCATGGATGTTTTGTTTCAACAGAGAATATAGATAGAGATTCTCCAATTTTATCAAATGGAGAAGATAATAAAAAAGTAATATTTGATTCATTTAATACCTCTTTTATGAGATTTGCCAATATTGGAAAAGATTCGGCAATAAATATTAAATTTGAATGGGGAAGTCCATTTGATTCAGAATTATATGATATTTTGCTAGGATATGGAATTCCACATGAATATTTTGCGAAGCATTTTAATACAGAAAATCAAACACAGTTAAGTGGAGATTATGTATTGCCAGTTAAATTAGAATCAGAACCATATAACGTCCAAATTGCAGATGGTCTTATAGAAGTATTAAAATATACTATGGCTGTATTTTTAGGATACTTTGATGAATATGCCATAGATGAGAAAACAAAGATGGAGTTTGGAAACAATTTTGTAAACCAACAGCTAAAATTTTCGGAATTAACAATTACATTTGATGATTTAAATGGAAATACGATTATAAAGAAATTTATAATATATTGCCATATAGAAAGAATACTGGGTACATATAATAACGGTTACAAGAAAATGCAAATTATATTGTCAGCAAATAAATTGATGAGTTAAAGAATTTACATAGCTAGATGGTTCCAACTCAAGGAATCACCTGGCTATTTTCATGCCCGGATATTATCCCCAATAATATCAATCTAAGGCAGGAAAGGAGATGAAAATTATGCCATATATACCACCATCGGTCGTGCGGGAGGTCAAGCGGATGGATTTGCTTACGTACTTGAAAAATTATGAACCATACGAATTAGTTCACTTTTCTGGCAACACCTACACTACCAGAACACACGATAGTTTGAAAATATCAAATGGGAAATGGATGTGGTGGAGTCAGAGAACCGGTGGCAGATCAGCACTGGATTATCTGATCAAAGTAAGAGGATACAGTTTTTTAGAGGCGGTTGAAATGCTTGCAGAACGGGCAAATATTCAGCCGCCTCTTTTTGTATCTGAGAATGTTCCGATGGAGAAACAGTTACTGTTGCCAAAGAAAAATCAAGATGATCAGAAAGTGATTGCGTATCTTTTAGGACGTGGGATTGATAAGGAAATCATTCAGTTTTGTTTGGAGTCCGGAAGAGTTTATGAAAGTGCATTTCATCATAACGTAGTGTTTGTAGGGATGGATGAGAAAGATAATCCGAAATATGCAGCTCTTAGAGGAATCGGAACCAGCTTTATAGGAGAAGCAAATGGAAGCGATAAGAATTATTCTTTTTCCATTTTTGCAGAGAAATCCAATGATACGGTGCATCTGTTTGAGTCAGCCATTGATTTGTTATCCTATGCGACGTTGCAGAAATTAGACGGGAAAGAGTGGAGGAGAGAATATTTATTGTCACTGGCAGGTGTCTATCAGCCAGCAAAAGAAATTGAAAAAAGTAAAGTCCCTGCAGCGTTGGCCAGGACATTAAAAATGCATCCAGAGGTGAAGACAATCGTTCTGCATTTGGATAATGACCGTATTGGAAGACTTGCCACAAAAGCAATTTCTACAGTAATTCCGAAGCAATATCAGGTAAAAGATGTACCACCAAAACAAGGAAAAGATTACAACGATCTGCTCTGCATCAAGTTAAATCTGGCAATTACAAAGCGAGAAAAAAACACGAAAAAGAGTATGTCTGGTCATGAAAAATATGAGAGATAGAAGGTGAAAAAAGATATGAAAATTGCAAGATATGAGTTGAAGGTTGTGTATAAGAAAGAACTGATTTTGACGATGGAAGACGATGTAGACAGCGAAGAACTGTTGAAGATTTTTCTGGAAACACAGTTGAAAGAAGAAAAAGAACAGAATGAATTGCTTGGAATTATTGCTGAAAAAGTGTCAGAAGAAGGTTGTACGGAGCAGTGTGAAAGTTGTCAAAAGTATTGTCCGGCAAGTGAAGAATGCATGGCAACTGATGAAAATGTGCGATGCACAGAGTGTGAATACTTGTGTGAAACTTGCGGGATTTGTGAACTGAAAGAATAAAAAACATTTGCTTTTCGGCAAGTAAATCTTCTGATACCCGGAACAGTGAGACGGGTATAGAAGAATACACAATACCAGCAAGCAACGCCTTTGGATTGCCACACAGGTTTTCTATCTGTCAGTCCGGCGGCTGCTTGTTAGGGAGAATCCCTGTGACCCTCGGAAAATGGAAAAGGAGAAAGTAATAATGTTGAAGTTTATTTGTGGAGTATTAGTAGGTGGCATCATAGGAGTTGTGTTGATGTGCCTGTTGCAGATTAACAAGATTCAGTAGACGAAAAGAAAGGAGACACAAGATGCAGGTGGAAGTATCAGTGAAAGATAAGAAGAAAGCAGAAAGACGGTATCAGGAATATTTAAAGAAAATGAACAAGAAGAAGGGAGAACAGAAGAAATGATTGCAAAAGAGATGATAGCAGAAAAGGTATTTGCGGAAGGTGTAGCAAAAGACATTCGGAATTTTCTTCCGGCTAAATATGAGAATGCAGAATTTCAGGTAATGCAGATGAATAAAAATAATGGAGTCCAGATGGTAGGAGTACAGGTAAGACTGCAGGAAGAAAATGTGTGCCCAGTTGTTTATGTAGAGCCGTTCTTTAATGAAATACGTCTGGGCGAACCCGTTGAGAAAGTGATGAATGAAATTGCAAAATGCATGGAAGAAGCAGGCAATGCTCCATTTGTACACAACGGTATCAACCCAATGGATTATGATTCAGTGAAGGAACATCTGGCAGTGATGCTTGTAAACACCCAGGCAAACAAGCGAATGTTACAGGAAATGCCTCATGAAAATATCGAAGATCTGTCGGTTATCTGTTATGTGGATTTTCCGGTAGAGTCTAACGATGGAAAAGCGACTATGAAGGTGAAAAATGAACATCTTAAGATGTGGAATGTGGATGCAAAAGAAATGTTCCATCAGGCCAGAGCAAATACCCAGCCTGTAAATACACCGATTCTTCAGTCAATGGACGAAATGATGTTGAGTATTTTTAATGAAGAAGGACATGCAACAAACCTGTTAGATGAAAATGTTGATTTTGGACTTCGTTCACATGATATGTTGTATGCACTTACGAATGTAGAAAAGCAATATGGGGCATCTATGATCACGCAGCCAGAAGTTTTAAATAAATTGGAACAGCTTTTTCCAGAAGGATTTTATGTGTTACCGTCATCTGTGCATGAAGTTCTGATTGTTCCGGATAATGGAGAGATGGAACCGAAAATGCTTGGTGAAATGGTACGGGAAGTAAATAAGGTTGAAAAAGAATAGTAGAGGATATCCATTCCATTAAGGACATCACAAAAAG